>OLSA01000139.1_pt1 | contig 60466 bp, 52 predicted proteins | sample 1672731 | NCBI WGS metagenome assembly OLSA01 (sample SAMEA3136718, study PRJEB25190) | human gut metagenome | biome: human gut; feature: human-associated habitat; material: faeces | place: Austria | collected 2013
CGTGGGCGGGTTGATCTTCCGCACACAGCTGCCCGTCTCCCGGCAGAGGGTGCGGGCGCTGCTTTCCAATCCCGTACACATGGCTCTGAGCCTTGTGTTCAACGGCGCGCTGGCAGTGAACTTCTACCACAACTGGGTCGATTCCCAGAAAATGCAGCGCGTGGCGGGGGTGCTCGGCATGGAGAACGGGCTGTTCGTCCCCCTTTGCGCCGCGTTCTTCGCCATCGCGGCGGCTCCGGCGGCGGGGTGCGTGATCTCCTATTATATCTCCGCCGGTCAGGAGGACTACCGCAGGACGAAAGCGGAAACCCTTTGTTCCGGGGAAACCGGCATCCCCATGGGAAAGGCGCTACTGATTCTGTTTGCCGTTTTCGTGGTGGGCATCAGCGCCATTCTTCGGGCGAATTTCTACTATATGGACGATTCCCCCCGGGCGGCGCTGGGGTACAAGCAGTGGGACTATTTCAGCCGGTATCTCTCGACGGCACTTGCAACGCTGGTGCATGGAGGCGATTATCTTGCGGACGCCGCGCCGCTGCCCCAGATCCTTGCCATGCTCATCATGGCGGTGTCCGGGATACTCATGGGGTATATTGTCTATGAACGGACGACATTTTCTGGCTGGGAACTGGCGGTGCTGTCGATTCTGGGGCTGAATCCCTATTTCCTCGGCTGTGTCAGCTTTCGGTTTGACGCGCCGTATATGGCGCTTTCCGTGCTGGCGGCGGTAGTGCCGCTGCTGTACCGGAACCGGAACACCGCAGCGTATGTGCTTGCGTCCGGGCTGGGGATTCTGGCGGTATGCACCAGCTATCAGGCGGCGGCGGGGATTTTCCCCATGCTGGTAGTTGCACTGGCACTGCGGATGTGGAACCGCGGGGAATCTATCCGGGAGGTCGGGCTTTTCTGCCTGAAATCTGCGGCGGGGTATGCGCTGGGATTGATCTTCTTTAAGCTGGTTATCATGATTCCTGCCGACACCAGCTACGTGGGCAACGCTCTGCCCCCGGCGGGGGAGCTGATTCCCCACTTTTTGAAAAATCTGCGGAGTTACTATTCTCTGGTTCTGTCGGATTTCAAGCCCTTCTGGCTGATTGCGGCGGTGCTGGCGGTGATCGCTTTCTGCGTTCGCGTGGTTTTGGATTCCCGGCGGAAGACAGTTCCGGCCATCGCCATGACTGCCGCGGCGCTTGTCCTGATGGGGATGATGTGCTTTGGACTGTATCCCGCACTGGCTGCCACGGTGTTCGCACCCCGGGCAATGTATGGCTTCGGCGTGCTGCTTACCGTGTTCGGCATGACGGCGGCGGAAGGGAAGAAGCGCTTCTCCCTTAAGATACCGGCGGTGGTTCTCAGCTGGATTTTCTTCGTGTTCGCCTTCACCTACGGAAACGCTCTGAGCGTTCAGAAGGATTACACGGATTTCCGCACCCAGCTGGTGATTTTGGATTTGCAGGAAATGGAAGCGTTCCAATCCGATACGCCGGTGACGGTGCAGCTGTCCGGCTCCATCGGAAACGCGCCGGCTCTGCGGAACATGCCGCAAAATTACCAGATGCTGAACCGTCTCATCCCCGACACCTTCGGCGGGGGAGACGACCTGACCCAATATGGGTTCTACTGCTACTATGGCATGCGGAACGTTGTGTGGAATCCGGATGTGGATTTGCGGGAAATGGACTTGCCCGTTGTGGAGGACAACATGTACCACACGATCCGCGGCGAGGGAAGCTGCGTTCTGGTGGAGCTGAAATAGTAAAAAATCCCGGAAAGCAACAGCTTTCCGGGATTTTTGCGTATAAAATGGAATCACTCGGCGAAGTCAGCCTCTTCGGCAACGGGCTCGTTCGCGGCAGGCTCTTCGGCAGGGGCTTCCTCAACAGGGGCTTCCTCTGCGGGAGCTTCGGCGGGAACTTCCTTGGCGGGCTCTTCGGCAGGCGCTTCCTCAGCGGCAGTCTCTTCGACGGCCTTCGGCTCTTCCTTGCAGCAGGGGCACTTGGGCAGGGAAGCGAAAATCTTCTTCGCCCATGCGACAATCTGATCGCCGTAGGTAGCAACAACGTAGACGGCACCGGCAACGGCAGCCAGAGCGGCCAGGACTTTTACGATTACATTGAATGCTTTCATGGAAATGACCTCCAGAATTTTTTGGACAGCGGCGCAGACCTGCGACGCTGTGATTTTTACACTCCAAGTATAACCAATGTCGTTAAAAAAAGCAATACGTAAATTGGGAATAAATTGAAAACAATGGCAGCGTTTTGTCAGATATACCCATACATTCCCCGGATACTGACCTCCCCGGCGTTGACAGCTTCCACATGGGAATCGGGAAATTCCACCACCAGCGCACCTTCGTCGTCAACGTCCAGCGCCCGCCCGTGGCGGACTTCTCCCGCGCCCACCACGGAAATTTCTTTGCCGATGGTGACGCAGTTTTCCCGGTAGAACCGGAGCATGTCCTTCTTGCCGGTGAACAGGGAGGCGTCCATTTCCCACAGTGCCTCCATCATGGCGGCGGCGACCCGGCAGCGGTCAATTTCCCGACCTGCCGCCATGGCGAGGGAGCAGGCTCTGTCCCGAATCTCCGGGGGAAAATCCTCCGCTTTCTGGCAGCAGTTGACGCCGATGCCTACGATCGCCCAATCAACGCCTCCGGCGGCGTTCAGCCCCATTTCCGTGAGGATTCCGGCGAATTTCTGCTTTCCCCAGACGAGGTCGTTCGTCCACTTGATGCCGGGGCGAAGCCCGGCGGCGCATTCCACCGCCCGGCACATGGCGGCTGCGACGGCGCAGGTCAGGTGCATCAGCTCCTGAGGCGCACACTCTGGGCGCAGAAGGATGCTCATATAAATTCCCACCCCCGGCGGGGACAGAAACGACCGTCCCATCCGTCCCCGGCCGCCGGTCTGGCGGTCGGCGATCAGGACGGTGCCGTGGGGAGCGCCCTGAGAAGCAAGCACTTTCAGTCGATTATTGGTGGAATCCAGCTCGGGAAATACGAAAAGCCGATCTTTCCACGGATATTCCGGGGGAAGGAACGAGAGAATCTGCTCTTTCATGTCAGTCAATGTCGCTCAGCACTTCCTCGGGCGGGTTGTCCAGAATTTCGGGGTGGGCGAGAATGCGGCGGTAATGCTTAAAGAATGCGGCATAGTAGAAGCCGTCCACGATCCGCTCGTCCATGGTGAACTTGATGTCTACATACTTTTTCTCCACCACGGAGCCGTCCTCCTGCACCTCTACCGCCCGACGCTTCATGCCGAAGGCACCGAACACCGGCAGGTTGCCGAAGTCATACAGGTGGTGGTAAATGGGCGGAATGCCCAGACTTCCCATCGAGGTGAAGAACAGGCTGCCGTGGAAGGGGCTGACCTCCAGCAGGAATTTGGGCAGCATCCCGAAATAGTCCATCGTTTTCAGCAGCCACACCGTGAATTTCAGGAACACGCCGGGAATCAGCGTGAGCGCACCCGCCGTGTTGTCAAAGCTGGAATCCAGAGGCGTGTTTTTGACGTTCTCCACGGCGGATTGCAGCTTGCGGTAGACATCGTCGGCGGTGTCATGGGGATTCAAGTGCACCTTGACGATGGTGTCCGGGGAGTCGGCGGTCATTTCCTTTTTGACGGTCATGCAATACTGAATGTCGTCGCCATGCGTATAGACCTTCTGCCCCGCGAGGAACCGGTTCAGGCCGGGATAGCGGCACACGCCCCGGCAGTAGGCCGCCAGCAGAACATGGGTGATGCCGAAGCTGGTCAGACCCTCCCGGCGCTTGCGGCGGATGTAGCGGTCAATGTGAGTGATCTCCAGAGAATCTTCAAAGAGATTGGACGAGGTGTTCCGGGTGACCATGATGTAGGGGGAAACCTGCGCCATGGGAGGCAGGGTGCGCAGGCGGCGTCCGTCGGTGCGGTCGCCCCATGTGGGGTGATACTCGTCCACCGGATGCACCCGGATGCCGAAAAGAAGGATCAGCATTCCCAGAACCATGAGAAAGTCCGGCAGGCACTTGCCGCCCGCGTAATAATCGTGTTGAAGCAGGAACGCCCGGTAGCAATACATTAGGAACAGCAGCGGGCAGCACAGAATGGGAAACAACAGCAGCACGGCGTGCTTGCGGCGTCCGGCGGTGATATCTGTGTAGAGGAAGGCGAAGAAGATCACCGCGACCCAGAACAGGAACGCCATCAATCGACTGGAAACGCCGGCGGAGAAGGTCAGACCTGCGTACCAGGCCATGAGCCAGACGGGAATGGCAGTCTTATAGAACTGTTCTTTTCCGGACAGGAGGGCGATGAGCGCGTACAGCAAGGCCGCCGCGATTGGCAGAACGATTTGGCTCCACACGAAATGCGCGTCTCCGGACCCTTTCAAACCGGAGAGCGCAATGCGGGCCACTGCCGAGCAGACCATGCACAGCGCCATCAGCCAGGTCAGCGCGTTTTTGCGGCTGACATAGAGATGAATTCTGTTTTTCATGACAATGTAATTATAACAAACTTCACCGGGCTTGGCAATAAGAAAAGCGGGCGAAACGCCCGCTTTTTGGAAAAACTTAAGGATTTCCGGCGAAGGGAAACGAAAACGGAGTACCGAATTTACAGCGATTTCGTAAGAGCCGCGATGAACGCCGGGGTCGTGCCGCAGCAGCCGCCCAGCAATGCGGCACCGTTGTCCCGGCACTGACGCATGATTCCGGCGAATTCTTCCGGTGTCTGGGCGTATTCCGCGACGCCCTGGTCGTTGATGGTGGGGATGCCTGCATTGGGCTTGCAGATCAGGGGAATCTTCACACTGCGGCGAAGCTTTGACACCAGATGGGGTGTCAGCACGTCCGCCGCCACGCAGTTGAAGCCAACGGCGGCCGCACCAGCCGCTTCCAGATCGCGCAGCACCTTTCCGCCGTCCGCCCCGGAGAACAGCGCCCCGTCCGACTGCATGGTGAAGGTGTACATGGCGGCTCCCGCGCCTTCCAGCTCGGCGGCGGTGAGAATGGCCTCTGCCTCCTGCGCGTAAAGCAGGGTCTCGCCGATGAGCAGATCGGCCCCGCCGTCGATCAGACCGCGGATCTGGCGGCGGTAATTCTCCACCAGCAGGTCGAAGCAGTCCGGATTCCAGCTCTCGCAGTAAACGGCCAGCGTGGTCAGGTCGCCCGCAATGAGGCATCCGGGGGCGGCGGAGCGGGACAGAGCAACCAGCGCTTCGTTGATCTTCTCCGTCTGGGCGTCCATGCCAACGGTTTTCAGGGCGATGGGCTGCGCCTGAAAGGTGGGGGCGTAAATGATCTGGCTGCCCGCGGCGGCGTAGGCGCGCTGGAGCGTGACCAGAGGTTCCGGGTTTTCCAGCACCCACTGCTCGGTGCAGCAGTCCTTGGGCATTCCGGCGGCGCGGAGGTTGGAGCCGGTGGCGCCGTCCAGAATGTGGACGCCCTCCTGAATCTTCTGCTGAAATTCTTCTTTTGTAAGCATAAGGATACCTCTCTTGATGACCAGCCCGGGAATGTGCATAATGCGGCGCGTCCCGGCAAAAACTGGAGAATGGATTTGACGTGATTATAAACGATTTTTGAATGGATTGCAACAGGCATTGACCTTTTGGGGGAAATCTGCTACTATAGCGAAAGTCTGGGAAATTTTTGGGAAGCCGTCAAGTTTGGCTTTCCCGGAATTTCAAGGAAAAGGAGACACATTTTATGAAGAAAACGGTTTTAAGAGAATATGCCCGCCTGATCGTCCGCAGCGGCGTCAATGTCCAGAAGGGGCAGGAGGTGCTGATTTACGCCGACCTCGACCAGCCGGAATTTGTCCAGATGGTCGTGGAGGAAGCCTATAAGGCCAAGGCGAAGAAGGTCACCGTGGAGTGGAACTACCAGCCCCTGCAGAAGCTCCATGTGCGCCACCAGTCCGTCAAGACGCTGGGCGAGGTGCCCGAGTGGCAGAAGGCCAGATTGCAGCACTATGTGGACGTGATCCCCTGCCGCATCCACCTGATGTCCGAAGACCCCGACGGTCTGAAGGGCATCAACATGGCGAAGCTGGCCAAGTCCCGTCAGCTGCGCTATCCCATCGTGAAGCCCTACAGCGATCAGCTGGAAAACAAGGATCAGTGGTGCATTGCCGCCGTCCCCGGCGCGGCGTGGGCGAAGAAGGTCTTCCCCGGAATGCGCACCGGCACCGCCATGGAGAAGCTGTGGGAGGCCATTCTGTTCACTTCCCGTGTGACCGACGACCCTGTGAAAGCGTGGGAGGAGCACAACGCCGACCTGCATGACCGCTGCGCTTATCTCAACAGCCTGCACATCCGCAGCCTGCACTACACCGCCGAAAACGGCACTGACCTGACCGTGGGTATGATCCCCGAAGGCGAGTGGAAGGGCGGCGGAGACACCAGCCTGCAGGGCATCTTCTTCAATCCCAACATCCCCACGGAGGAATGCTTCATTTCTCCCAAGCGGGGCGAAGCCGAGGGCATCGTCTACGCCAGCAAGCCCCTGAGCTATCAGGGTCAGCTCATCGAGAATTTCTCCGTCCGCTTCGAAAAGGGCAAGGCCGTGGAGGTCAAGGCGGAGAAGGGCGAGGAGCTGCTCAAGACTATGATCGCCATGGACGATGGCGCGTCCTATCTGGGCGAGTGTGCGCTGGTGCCCCAGCACAGCCCCATTGCGGAGAGCGGCATCCTGTTCTATAACACCCTGTTCGACGAGAACGCCGCCTGCCATCTGGCGCTGGGCATGGGCTTTGCCGACACCATCAAGGATTTCCAGAATAAGACGCTGGACGAGTGCCGGGCGCTGGGCATCAATGATTCCATGATCCACGAGGACTTCATGATCGGCTGCGACAGCATGAACATCGACGGCATCTGCGAGGACGGCAGGGTCGTACCCATTTTCCGCAGCGGCAACTGGGCGTTCTGATCGGAAAAACCGCTGACGCACCACGATTTTTCGATTTTTTGAAAAAATCGAAAAAAGTGCTTGCATTCTCCGACACTTTATGATATGATATCCGGGCGATTAAAGATTGCCCGGGGCTACTATGCCCTTTAACTGATAAGAAAGAGGTGAACGAAATGAAGGAAGGTATCCATCCCAAGTACGAACAGACCACCATCCGCTGCGCGTGCGGCAATGTCTTTACCACTGGTTCTACCAAGAAGGACATTCGTGTTGAGATCTGCTCCAAGTGCCACCCTTTCTATACCGGCAAGCAGAAGCTGGTTGACACCGGTGGACGTGTTGATCGGTTCAACAAGCGGTTTGGCCTGAAGTAAGACCCGCAAATCCCGCACTGCGTGATGCAGTGCGGGATTTTTGTATTTTTGTGGTTGTTCGCGGCGCGGATGTGTGGTATAATAGAAGAAATGGTATGAGGGGAAGTGCCGCCGGAGGAGAAACCGGGGTTTCCCATGAGAAAAACGGAGGTAACATGGAAGAAAGATTTGATAAACAGACCCAGGAACGGGCGGTTCTGGTGGGACTGAACGCGGACTGCTTTGCTGAGGAAGATACCGCCACCGAAAGCACACTGGACGAGCTGGAAGACCTCCTGGAGACCGCAGGGGGCTTCTGCACGGGCAAGGTGCTGCAAAACCGCCATACCCCCGATTCCCACAGCTTCATCGGCGAGGGAAAAGCCCAGGAGGTGCGGATGCTGGCGGAAGCGACCCAGTCCACCATGGTCATTTTCGACAACGAGCTTTCTCCCGGCAACATCCGGGCGCTGGAGGAGATCATCGGGCTTCCCGTTCTGGACAGAAGCGCCCTGATTCTGGACATTTTCGCTCAGCGTGCGAAGACGAAGGAAGGCCGGCTTCAGGTGGAGCTGGCGCAGTACAAATATCTGCTGCCCCGGCTGTCCGGCATGGGTACGAGCCTTTCCCGGCAGGGCGGCGGTATCGGCACCCGTGGCCCCGGCGAGACGAAGCTGGAATCTGACCGGCGGCATATCCGGGAGCGCATCAACCGTCTGGAAGAAGAGCTGGAGCAGGTGCGCAAGGTGCGCTCCGTCCAGCGGGAGCGGAGAATGAAAAATTCCGTTCCGGTGGTGGCCATTGTGGGCTACACCAACGCGGGAAAATCCACCCTGCTCAATCAGCTCACCGGCGCGGGAATCCCCGCCAACAACCGGCTGTTTGACACGCTGGATACCACCTCCCGGCTTCTGACGGTTTCCGACAATCTGGACGTGATCCTTTCCGACACCGTAGGATTTATCGCGAAGCTGCCCCACCATCTGGTGGACGCTTTCCGGGCGACGTTGGAGGAACTGGAATTTGCCGACCTGCTTCTGCACGTCATTGACGCTTCCGACCCCCATCTGGAGGAGCATATCGCCGTGGTGGACAGGCTGATCTCCCAGCTGGCCAAGCCGGAAACCCCGGTGTTGAAATGCTACAACAAGGCCGATCTGGTGTATTCCGACGACATTCCCGTGGGGAAGAATATTGTTGCCATCTCCGCCAAGCGGGGCATCAACATGGACGGGCTGCTGAAAGCCATCGAGAGCGCCCTGAACCATGCCCGGCACCATATCGTGGTGCGTCTGCCCTATGCCATGGGCGGCATGGTGGAGACGCTGCATGACGGTGCACAGGTCAAAAAAGTGGACTACACCCCGGAGGGCATCGAGATCGAGGCCGTCGTGGACGGAATCCTCTACGGCAGACTCCGGGAATATATCATCGGGGAGTGCTGAGGATTGGACGAGTATCTGATACCCACCCAATTTGGCGAAGCGGAATTCGTGGAAAAGAAGTCCCGCTTCATCGGCCGCGTTTGGCCTGTGGACACCGAGGAAGAAGCTCTGGCGAAAATTCAGGAGATGAAAAAGAAGCACTACGACGCCACCCACAACTGCTGGGCGTACATCATCAGAGACGGCGCGGTGCGCTTCTCCGATGACGGCGAACCCGGCGGCACTGCGGGAATGCCCATGCTGCAGGTTTTGCAGCGGGAAGGTCTTTTTAACGTGGTGTGCGTGGTGACCCGGTACTTTGGCGGCATTCTTCTGGGCGCCGGGGGACTGGTGCGGGCTTACACAAAAGGCGCGAAAATCGCTGTGGACGCTGCGGGCAAATCCATGAAGCGGGTATGGACGGCGGTGTACGTGCCGTGCCCCTATCCCTTCTACGAGCGGGTCAAGCTGGAAGCCGCCGCCTTTGGAGGCATCCTCCGCAAGACGGATTTCGGCGCGGAGGTGGAGCTGGAGCTGCTGTTCCCGGAGGGACAGGTCAGCGCCTTTCTGGAAAAACTCACCGACCTGTCCAGCGGAACCGTGGAGGGCATGGAGACCGGGCAGGAATACCGTGCGTTCCCGGTGGAGACTACATAAACAAAAGCAGAAAAAGCGGATGTCATTTTCTACAAGGAATGAGGGAATTACCATGACTGTGCGGGAAGAACTGGAATGGCAGGAGCATAAGCGACTGAATCCTCTGGCGGCCTTCGCCGACCAGAGCAAGGGACGTCTGAGGTTTGAAGAACCCCGGGCGGAGGACGTGCGTACCTGTTACCAGAGGGACATTGACCGCATTGTCCATTCCAAGTCCTTCCGCCGCCTGATGCACAAGACGCAGGTGTTTTTGCAGCCTGAGGGCGACCACTACCGCACCCGGATGACCCACACATTGGAGGTCAGCCGCATTGCCGGAACCATCACACGGGCGCTGGGGCTGAACGAAGATCTGGCGGAAGCCATTGCCATGGGGCATGACCTGGGACACACGCCCTTCGGCCACGCCGGGGAGGACGTTCTGAGCCAGTGCCTTGGCAAGCCTTTCCGCCACAATGAGCAGAGCCTGCGAGTGGTGGACATTCTGGAAAAGGACGGTCAGGGGCTGAACCTGACCTATGAAGTCCGCATGGGCATTCTGGGTCACACCGGGGATTACTGGCCGGAGACGCTGGAGGGGCAGGCCGTGCGCCGCTCTGACCAGATCGCCTACGTCAACCACGACATTGACGATGCCATCCGGGCGGGCATCCTCACCGACGACGACATTCCCATCGAAATCACCGACGTGCTGGGCCACAGCCACCGGGACAGGATCAATACACTTGTCTGCGATGCCATCCGCACCTCCCGGGAATTCGGGAAAGTCTGTCTGTCTCCCGATGTGGACAGGGCGCTCAAGGAGCTGCGCTCGTTCATGTTTACCAATGTCTACCGCAATCCGGTGGCCAAGGGCGAGGAGAGCAAGGCAAAGGATATGCTGAAGCGGCTGTTTGAATACTACATCGCCCATCCGGAAGCGCTGCCGGAGGATTTTCAGCCCCAGCTGAGCTTCGACGGCATGGAGCGCACGGTGTGCGACTACATAGCGGGAATGACGGACAATTACGCCGTCGAAAAGTTCCGGGAGATCTTCATCCCCATGGGATGGCAGGTTCACGGTTAGCAATTGAGAAAAAAGTTTGACGAAAGGAGGGGAGACCATGCCATTTCCACCGGCATTTATTGACGAAGTGATCGCGCGGAACCCGATTGAGGACGTGGTGGGGCAGTATGTGACGCTGAAGCGTTCCGGCTCCAACCTGTTTGGCCTGTGTCCCTTCCATGGAGAAAAGACACCTTCCTTCTCCGTTACACCGGACAAGGGCATGTTCTATTGCTTCGGCTGCCACAAGGGCGGCGGCGTCATCAATTTCGAGATGGAAATTGAGGGGCTGAGCTACGGCGACGCCGTGCGGGCGCTGGCCAAGCGGGCGGGGCTGGAAGTCCCTGAGGACGAGCAGTACCAGTCCCGGTATCGCCAGCAGGAGCGGCTCTGGGCGCTGCATAAGGAAGCGGCACGGTTTTTCCACAGCTGCCTGTATGCACCCATGGGCGCATCGGCGCTGGAATATGCCCGGGGGCGGGGAATGTCCCAGACGACCCTGACCCAATTTGGTATCGGTTATGCCCCGGACGGGGGGAGTAGATTGGTGAGCGCCATGCGGAAAAAGGGCTACACCGATCAGGAACTGCTGGATTCAGGCCTTGCGTCGGTGTCCAGAAGGGACGAAAGTCTCTTTGACCGATTCCGGGACAGGCTGATGTTCCCCATCATCGACGTCCGGGGAAATGTCATCGGCTTCGGCGGGCGCATTATGAACGACCGGGACAAAAACGCCGCCAAATACTTAAATTCCCCGGAAACCCTGATTTTTAACAAGCGAAAGAACCTGTTTGCCCTGAATTACGCCAAGAAAAGCAAAATGGGCTACCTGATTCTGGTGGAGGGGTACATGGACGCCATTGCCCTGCATCAGTACGGATTTGACTGCGCGGTGGCATCCTTGGGTACTGCCCTGACGGACGACGGCGCAACGCTGCTGTCCCGGTACACCGATCAGGTGGTGCTGATCTACGACGGCGACACCGCCGGACAGAACGCCACTCAGCGGGCGATCCCCATGCTGGAAAAGGCGGGATTGCAGGTCAAGGTCCTGAAAATGCGGGACGCCAAGGACCCGGACGAGTACCTGAAAAAATTCGGCGCTGACCGTTTTAAAATTCTGCTGGAGGAATCCTCCAACCGGGTGGAATACCAGCTTGCCGCCATTGCCCAGAAGTATGACCTGCGGGACGACGACCAGAAGGTTCGCTATTTGCAGGAATCTGCCGATCTGATCGGCTCCCTGCCCAGTGCCGTCCAGCGGGATGTCTACGGCGGGCGGGTGGCGGAGGCCGCGAAAATCAGCGCCGACGCCATGCAGATGGAAATCAAGCGGGCATGGGAGCGACGGGTCTATCAGGAAAAGAGAAAGCAGGAGAAGATCGACCTGTCTCCCGCCCGGAATCTACAACCCAAAAGCCGGGACATCCGCTATACCAACATGAAATCCGCCATGGCGGAGGAAATGCTCCTGTCGCTGGTTCTGCGGGAAAGCGCCCTGCTGGACAGCACCGGCGGCCTGGAAGCGGAGATGTTCTCCTCGGAGCTGCTGGGACGGGTCTACGCCCAGTTAAAACAGCGCCATGAGCAGGGACTGGACGTTTCTCTTGCGGGGCTGACGGATTTGACGCCGGAGGAAATGTCCCACATTGCAGGCATCCTGCACAGACAGCAGGGGCCTGTAAACGAGCAGGCGCTGACGGACTGCATCCGCACCATCCAGAACGTGTACCAGGCGTCCAAAGTGACGACGGAGGACGACCTGCTGGCGGTGCGGGAACGAATGAAGGAAAGAAAAGGATTGAAAGCATGACAGAGCTGTTAGAGAATTCCCCGGTAAGTGCCGGCGAGGACGATGTGCGCCAATACTTAAATGAGATCCGGCGGTACCCCCGTCTGACGCCGGAGGAGGAGCGGGAGCTTGCCATGCGCTGCGCCCAGGGAGACGAGAGCGCCATTCGCCAGATGGTCAATTCCAATCTGCGGCTGGTGGTGTCCATTGCAAGAGAGTACGCCGGACGTGGCGTTGCACTGATGGATTTGATTCAGGAGGGCAGTATCGGCCTTCTGGTGGCGGCGCGGAAATTTGATTATACCAAGGATTACCGTTTTTCCACTTATGCCACAAAATGGATCAGGCAGGGCGTGACCCGGTGCCTGATGAACCACGGAAGCGCCATCCGGGTACCGCTGCACACGGCGGAGCGGATGCGGAAGATCGAAGCGGTGCGCACCGCCCTGCGTCAGGAGCTGGGGGAGGAACCCACCGCCGCGCAGATCGCGGAAAAGTGCGGCCTGCCCGAGGAAAAAGTGGCGGAGCTGACCCAGCTGACGCCGGACATCTGCTCCCTGGACGTTCCCACGGGGGATGACGACGGCACAGCCCTGCAATCTCTCCTGGAAGACGCCCAGGCGCCCCAGCCCTATGAGGAAGTGGTGCGCGGGGAGCTGGACAAGACAATGGACCAGCTTCTGAGTACGCTGAACGAGCGCCAGCAGCAGATCCTGCGGCTGCATTTCGGCATGGAGGACGGCAACTGCTATTCTTTGGAGGAGATCGGCAAAAAGCTGAGCATTTCCAAGGAACGGGTGCGCCAGATCGAGCGTCAGGCCATGGACAAGCTGCAAAAAATGGGTACCAGTCTTGGATTGGAGGATTTCTTGAATGAATGATCTGGATTTTTCCTTTGAGGACAGCCCTTGGGAAGCCTTTCTGCGAACCAAACGGGCGGGGGATACGGTTTCGGCCGCGAACCTTCTGACCATGCTGGAGGAAGAAAACGAACAGGTCGTGGAGGATGCCCTTCAGGCGCTGGAGGACGGCGGACTGAATCTGAATGTTTTTGACCTCCCAAAAACGTCGGGCAGCGGAGAGGCGGCTCTGCGTCTGCGTCAGGAAGCGCAGCTGGTGGAAAAGGGCTTGAACCCCAAGGAACTGGAACCCAACGACCCGCTGCGGCTGTACCTGGAAGAGGTGGCGCAGCTTTCTCCCTCCGGCGACGAGCAGGCGCTGGCCGCAAAATGCGCGGCAGCGGACGAACGCGCCATGGAGACGCTGACCAATCTGGGGCTGCACCGGGTTCTGGAAATCGCCAAAGATCACGTCGGCTGCGGGGTGCTCCTGCTGGATTTGATTCAGGAGGGGAGCCTCGGACTGTGGCAGGCCATTCAGGGCTACCGGGAGGGGGATTATGACGCCTACCGGGACTACTGGATTCGGTTCTACATGGCGAAAGCGGTCTTTTTGCAGGCGAGAGCCAACGGTGTTGGGCAGAAGCTCCGTGGGGCGCTGGAGGACTACCGTGCCGTGGACGAGCGGCTGCTGTCCGAGCTGGGGAGAAATCCCACTTTGGAGGAGATCGCCGAGGCCATGCACATAAGCCCGGAGGAAACATCCGTGGTGAAAAAGATGCTGGACGACGCCCGTCTTCTGGCGCAGGCGAAGAAGCAGCCGGAGGAAGAAAAGGAAGCCGAAGAGCAGGCCGTGGAGGACACCGCCTATTTCCAGATGCGCCAGCGCATCATGGAGCTGATGTCGGTGCTTGACGAGACCGACGCGAAGCTGATCTCCCTGCGGTTTGGTCTGGAGGGCGGAATGCCCCTCAGCCCCGAGGAAACGGGAAAGCGCCTGAACCTGACCCCCGACGAGGTGGTCGCAAGAGAAGCAAACGCCCTGAGCAAGCTGCGCTCAGAGAGATAGAAAGAAGGAAATCTATATGGCAAAACCAATTTCCATCGCCATTGACGGCCCCGCTGGGGCGGGAAAGTCCACCATCGCCCGAAGACTTGCCAAAGAGCTGGGCTTTTACTACGTGGACACCGGGGCGATTTACCGCACCGTGGCCTATTTCTTTGACCTGTGGGGCGTCAGTCCCAAGGACATCGACGGCATCACCCGCTACATCGACGAGCTGACCATCGGCATCGAGTACGACGACGAGGGCGTCCAGCACATGATCATGAACGGCATGGACGTGACCGGCGATATCCGCACCCCCGACCTTTCCCAGAAGGCCAGTCTCGTTTCTGCCCACGCCATCGTCCGGGACCTGCTGCTGGACATGCAGCGGGAAATGGCCGAGAAGCACAACGTCATCATGGACGGCCGGGACATCGGCACCGTGGTACTGCCCAAGGCCACGGTGAAGATTTTCCTCACCGCGACCCCGGAGGTGCGGGCAAAGCGCCGCACGGAGGAGCTGATTGCGAAGGGACAGAAGGCGGACTACAATAAAATTCTCAAGGACATTCAGCAGCGGGACTATCAGGACACCCACCGGGAGATCGCTCCCCTGAAAATGGCGCGGGACAGCGTCAAGCTGGACACTTCTGAGCTGGACATCGACGGCGTGATCGCCGCGATGAAGGAGATCATTGCCCGGAAGGTGACGCTATGAGCGTCCGGGTCGCGAAAAGCGCCGGGTTCTGCTTCGGCGTCAGTCGGGCGGTGGAGTTGGTGGAGCAGGCGGCAAAGGCAGGGAAAAAGGTGGTCACGCTGGGGCCGATCATTCACAATCACCACGTCGTGGACAAATTCCGCGCCTTGGGTGTGGAGGTGATCGACACCCCTGAGCAGGCTTGCCCCGGCCAGACGGTCATTATCCGTTCCCACGGCGTCAGCCGGGCGGTGTATGGGGAATTGCAGCGCAGGGGCGTGGAGATCATCGACGCCACCTGTCCCTTCGTCAAACGCATCCACGGAATCGTCAGCCGCGCCGAGGAAGAAGGGCAGCTGCCTGTCATCATCGGGACGCCCACCCACCCGGAGGTGGAGGGCATTGCCGGATGGTGCCGGGACTGCCGGGTTTTTGAGACCCTTGACGACCTGAAAAACTGGGCATATTCCAAAGAAAATCTTAGGAATCCGTCAATTTGCATGGTTTCACAAACAACTTTGACTGAATCTTTGTGGAAAATGTGCGGTGAATTTGCAAAAAAACAGTTTACTAACCTGAAAATTTTTGATACAATATGTAGAGCAACTGAGTATAGGCAAAGCGAAGCAGCTGAATTGAGTGAAATCTGTCAGGCTATGGTCGTTGTGGGAGACCCCAAAAGTTCCAACACAGGCCGTCTCGCTATGATTTGCCGGGAACACTGCGGCCGGGTCTTTCTGGTGGACAACGCTTCCGAGCTGCGTCCCGAGGACTTTCGCGGTGTCAGCGATGTTGGAATCACTGCCGGTGCGTCGACGCCGGCGTGGATTATAAAGGAGGTCAACAAGACTATGAGCGAAATCACGAATGTTGAGACTGTACAGGAGGAGAACTTCGCGGAGCTTCTCGAGCAGTCCATCAAGACTTTAAATACAGGAGATAAGGTTATCGGCACCGTGACCGGAATCGGCAACACCGAAGTCCAGGTCGACCTCGGCACCAAGCATGCCGGCTACATCCCTTATGACGAAGTCAGCACCGATCCTTCCGTGAAGCCCGAAGACATCCTGAAAGTTGGCGACGAGATCGAGGTTTTTGTCGTTCGCGTCAACGATCAGGAAGGCACCGTGCAGCTGTCCAAGAAGAAGCTGGACGGCCTGAAGGTCTGGGACGACATGACCGCATGGGCAGAGGACAAGACCACTGTGGAAGGCACCATCACCGAGGAAAATAAGGGCGGTCTGGTCGCCAATGTCAAGGGCATCCGGGTGTTCATCCCCGCTTCCCAGTCCGGCATCGCCAAGGGCGGTGACATGGCCGGTATGGTCGGCAAGACCGTGCAGCTGAAGATCACCGAGGTCAACCGCGCCCGCCGCCGTGTTATCGGCTCCATCCGCGCCGTCAACTCCGAGGCTCGCAAGGCTGCGCAGGAGAAGATCTGGTCCGAGATCGAAGTGGGCAAGAAGTACCACGGCACCGTCAAGTCCCTGACTTCCTACGGCGCTTTTGTGGACATCGGCGGTGTGGACGGCATGGTTCACGTTTCCGAGCTGAGCTGGAACCGCATCAAGACTCCCGCTGATGTTGTGAAGGTCGGCGACGAGATCGACGTTTACGTCATTTCCTTCGACCCCGAGAAGCACAAGATTTCTCTGGGCTACAAGACCGCCGAGATGAACCCCTGGAATCAGTTCATGACCAAGTATTCCGTGGGCGACGTTGTGGATGCCAAGATCGTCAAGCTGATGACCTTCGGTGCCTTCGCTGAGATTCTGCCCGGCGTGGACGGCCTGATTCACATTTCCCAGATCGCTGACCGCCGCATCGGCAAGCCTGAAGATGTCCTGTCCGAGGGTCAGGATGTGAAGGTCAAGATCACCGATGTGGACGCCGAGAACAAGCGTATCTCCCTGTCTATCCGCGCTCTGCTGGAACAGCCTGAAGAGGACGCCGAGTAATTTGTGATGCAACACCGGGGCTGCGCATGTAGCCCCGGTGTTTTGCTGAATGAGAGACACTTTGTGTTCATAAGGAGGATAATTATGGTAAAGCATATCGTACTGTACACCCTGAAAGAGGGCGTTGACAAGACCGAGGCCGTGAAGCTGATCGCGTCCGTTCTGGAGTCGCTGGTGGGAAAGATTCCGGGTCTGCTGCATCTGGAGATCCGTCAGGCGTTCAACGGCATGGATTACGCCCTGTATTCCGAGTTTGAAAGCCGGGAAGCGCTGGAAAATTATGCCGTGCATCCCCTGCATCAGGAGGCCAAGACCCATTTCTTCCACCTGCTGGACAGCCGGGTGGCAGCAGATTACGAGGTATAATCCCCATATGTGACAGTCCGGTGGACGGGCGCAGGCCGCAGTCCCGGACGGAAGGAGAAAAAGATGAAAGCAATCGTAACCGTAGTCGGAAAAGACCGGGTGGGCATCATCGCGGGTGTCTGCACCGCTCTGGCGGACTTCAACGTCAACGTTCTGGACATCAGCCAGACCGTTATGCAGGGCTATTTCACCATGATGATGGCGACGGAGGTCTCCGCGTGCAATGTGCCGCTGGGAGAGCTTGTCACCCGCATGGACGAGATCGGCAAGGAAATGGGACTGTCCATCCGCGTGCAGCGTGAGGACATCTTTGAAGCCATGCACCGGATTTGAGGGACAGACCATGCTGAATCAGAAGGACATCCTGCAAACCCAGGATATGATCGACAAGCGACACCTGGACATCCGAACCATCACCATGGGCATCAGTCTGCTGGACTGCTGCGACCCGGATTTGAAGACCTGCTGCGATAAGATTTATCGGAAGATCACCCGCTGCGCCAAAGACTTGGTGAAGGTCGGCGAGGACATCGAGAAGGAATTCGGAATTCCCATTGTCAACAAGCGGATTTCCGTTACGCCTATCTCCATTGTGGCCGGTTCCTGCGAGACAGATTCCTATGTGGAGATCGCGAAAACGCTGGACGCGGCGGCGATCACCTGCGGCGTCAACTTCATCGGCGGCTTTTCCGCTCTGGTGCAGAAGGGCTGCACCACGGGAGACTGGAAGCTGATCCGCTCCATCCCCGAGGCCATGGCTGCCACCGAGCGGGTGTGCGCCAGCGTGAATGTTGGCTCTACCAAAGCGGGCATCAACATGGATGCCGTTGCGGAAATGGGTCGAATCATCAAGAAAACCGCCGAGCTGACTGCGGATAACGACGGCCTTGGCTGCGCCAAGGTGGTGGTGTTCGCCAACGCCGTGGAGGATAACCCCTTCATGGCCGGTGCGTTCCACGGCGTGGGCGAGCCGGAGTGCGTGCTGAATGTGGGCGTTTCCGGCCCCGGCGTGGTGTACCACGCTTTGCAGAACGTGAAGGGTCAGCCCTTTGACGTGGTGGCCGAAACCATCAAAAAGACCGCTTTCCAGATTACCCGTATGGGTCAGCTGGTGGGCAAGGAAGCGTCCCGCCGTCTGGGCGTACCCTTTGGAATCGTGGATTTGAGCCTTGCGCCCACTCCCGCCGTGGGGGACAGCGTTGCCCGGATTCTGGAAGAAATGGGGCTGGAGGTCTGCGGCACTCACGGCACCACGGCTGCCCTTGCCATGCTGAACGACGCTGTGAAAAAGGGCGGCGTCATGGCGTCCAACCATGTGGGCGGCCTGTCCGGCGCGTTTATCCCCGTGTCCGAGGACGAGGGCATGATCGCCGCCGCCGAGGGCGGCACGCTGTGCCTTGACAAGCTGGAAGCCATGACCTGTGTCTGCTCCGTGGGACTGGACATGATCGCGGTTCCCGGTGACACCTCTGCGGCGACAATTTCCGCCATCATTGCGGACGAAGCGGCCATCGGCATGGTGAACACCAAGACCACCGCCGTGCGCATCATCCCCGCCCCCGGCAAGACCGTAGGCGACCGGGTGGAAATGGGCGGATTGCTGGGCAGCGCCCCGGTGATGCCGGTGCACGACAAGGCCAGCGAGGACTTTATCGCCCGCGGCGGCAGAATTCCCGCGCCGCTGCAAAGCCTGAAAAACTGACCCAAAGTCGAAAGGAGGGCGGCGTATGCAGACAGAGGGACAGATAGCGTCCCCAACCAGGACCGGAAGGGAAGAACAGCTGCAATTTCTGCGGTTCTGGGCATTTTTCAATGTGTTTGTGTGCCATGGCGAGCAATGGCTGTTTTTCAAATATCCGACTTCTCACTGTTCCACTGCGGCGGTCAGTTTTTTCTTCATGCTCAGCGGTCTGGTGACGGCGCTTGTTTTCTATAACAAGGACGTCCGGCTCAGCTGGCGGGAGGAAGGGAAGTACCTGTGGCGCAAGGTGAAGAAAATCTATCCCCTGTACTTGTTTACGACGCTGTACCTTTTCCTCTATACCAACACGGAGAGCCTGACCGCGCTTTTTGATGTTCAGAGATTTCCGGGGCAGCTTGTGCGGAACCTTCTGCTGGTGCAGTCATGGTCTGCGGAGGGCGCGTTCAGCTACAACGGTGTGGGATGGTTCCTGTCCACTCTGACGTTCCTGTCTGTGTTCAGCCTTCCCGTCATGTTCCTGCTGAATAAAATCAACCGGCGTCCAAAGGGCTGGCTGCTGCTACTTAACGAAGAATCTCGACATGGATTACTGGCAGTACATTTTCCCGCCAGCCAGAATGGGCGAATACCTCGGCGGGATGCTCCTTGGAATGCTGGTCTGCACCCTGAAACCGCACCTGAAGCAGGGAAATACAGCGCGGATACTGTTCACGGTACTGGAAGTTGGCGCGCTCGGCTATTGGTTTTTCATGCTTTCCCGCGCCGGAAGTCCATGGAGAAGCAGAATTTTCACATGGCTCCTGCCAAATCTGGTGCTGATCGGCGTGTTTACCTGCGGTATGGGTTGGGTATCCAGCCTGTTCCGCTGGAAACCGCTGGTGTGCTTGGGAGACATTTCCTTTGAGTGCTTCCTGATCCACAATGTGTTTCTTGTGCAGTATGCGGTCGTTCACGGAAACGAGACACTTTCTCAATCCGAAAATGCGGCTGTGTTCCTGTTCTGCCTTGGTATGTCGATTCTGCTGGCACTTCTGATTCACAAATTCCCGGAAAAACGAAAAAAAGTACCGCAGTAATGCGGGCTTTATACGAAAAAAACACCGAACGATTCGACGTTCGGTGTTTTTGATTACTTCGGGGAAAGATCAACGCTTCTCCTGAGCATACTCATGGGCGGGACGGCCTTTGGCAGCTGGATGGTGAATTTCATCTGGGGGGTTCGCGGTTCTTCTACCGGGTTGCCTTCCAGATCGGCCATGATCGGGGCGGTGATGGGGAAGGGGCGCACGTCGGGGCCGACGACTTCCAGCGCATCTCCCAAGCGGAATTTGTTGTTCAGGCGGCACACCGCCAGTCCGTTTTCGTCGCAGGATTCCACTTTTGCCACGATCTGCCACTCCCGGATGTACCGGGAGGAAGCCACGTACTGCCCCGGCTCGCCGTAATAGAAGCCGGTGGAGTAGATGCGGTGGGAGATGTGATCCACCTCGTCCCGCCAGACGGGGTCCAGCTCTCTGCCAGCGGCGGCATCATCGATGCAGTGGCGATAGGCTCCCGTGACGATGGCGGCATAGTAGGCGGATTTTGCCCGGCCCTCAATTTTGATGCAATCCACGCCTGCGTCCATCAGGTCATTCAGGTGGTCGATCATGCACATATCCCGGGAATTTAAGATGTAAGTACCCTTTTCGTCTTCGAAAACCGGGAAATACTCCCCGGGGCGCTTTTCCTCCATCAGAGCGTACTGATACCGGCAGGGCTGGGCGCAGGCGCCGCGATTGCTGTCGCGCCCCGTCATGTAGTTGCTCAGCAGGCACCGGCCGGAGTAGCTGACGCACATGGCGCCGTGGCCAAAGGTCTCGATTTCCAGCGCGGGGTCTACCTTCTGACGGATGGCGCGGATTTCTTCCAGACTGCATTCCCGTGCCAGCACCACCCGCTTCGCGCCCAGATCAAACCACGCCTGAGCGCAGACGTAATTGGCGATGGACTGCTGGGTGGAAATGTGCCGCTCGCAGTGCGGGGCATATTTCCCGGCGAGGGTGAACGCACCCAAGTCGGCCACGATCAGGGCGTCCACCCCGGCGTCGTCCAGCTGCTCCAGATATTCCGGCAGACGGGCGATTTCGTCATTTCTTGGCATGGTGTTCACGGTGACGTGACACCTGACACCATGGTCATGGGCGTACCGCACCGCCTTGGGCAGCTCCTCGGGGGAGAAATTCCCCGCGAAGGAGCGCATTCCAAAGCTTGTTCCGGCGAAATATACCGCGTCTGCGCCGTAGGCTACGGCCATTTCCAGCCGCTCCATGTCCCCGGCAGGGCTGAGCAATTCCAGCTTTCTCATTCGCCCTCCGACTGTGTGGAAGCGGCAGCGGCGGCAGCAGCAAACTGCGCGCGGTACTGCTCATGCTCCTCCTGTGTGGTGGAGAACTGATGGGCGCCGGTGGCGGGATTCAGCACGTAGTAATAATAGTTGTGGGATTCGGGATTCAGCGCGGCCTGCAGGCTGGCAAGACCCGGGTTCGCAATGGGCGTGGGCGTCAGACCCACGTGAAGGTAGGTGTTGTAGGGGCTGTCCAGACTGGTGTCGATATGGTCGGACACGCCGTCCTGCGCGTAGATGATGGCGGCGTCGATGTTCAGCAGGGCGGGGTAGTCCCAGTGGAACAGACGGTTATAAATAACACCGGCGATCCGGGGGCTTTCCGACGCGGAGGCGGTTTCCTTCTCAATGAGGGACGCGACAATGGTCACTTCCCGGACGGTGAAGCTGCCGTCGGTGACGGTGGCGTTCAGGGTGTCGATCTGGGCGCGCATTTCCTCGCTGAACCGGTAGTCGAAGTTGTCCAGCATCTTTTCCAGAACCTCACGGGGGGAGGAATTCTTATAGAAGTCGTAGGTATCCGGGAAAAGGAAGCCCTCAAGGCAGTATTTGTCGCCCCGGGTCACGTTTTCAAGGAACCAGTAATCCTTCAGCGCGCCGTTGGCGGCGTAGGCGCTGAGATCCTGGGCGGTGCAGATGCGGTTTTCTTCCAGCAGAGCGAAAATCTGACGGCAGGTGTAGCCCTCGGGAATCAGCAGATTCTCCACGACCTCCCGGGTGGAGCTGGCGGACATCATATTGACCAGCGCGTGATAGTCGTACCGGGTATTCAGGTCGTAGATGCCGGGGTCGATTTTCTTCTCGGCGTGGGAGATATCGGCGTAGAAGTGAAACAGGCTCTTGTAGCGGATCAGACCGGCGTCATAGAGCTTGTCGGTGATGCTGTCCATGGTGTCGGACTCATAAACGGTGATGGTGACGGGCTTGTTTTCCCGCCCGAAGGCCAGCACGTCGGCGGCGCAGACCCAGATCATCCGCCCCATAGTCACGCCGATGACCACGATCAGCGCCAGCCACACGATGGTGACCAGAATGTGGGGGATACCCAGCAGACCCTCCCCGCGGGTTTTCTTGGGGCGTCCCTTTTTGACGGGGCGCTGACGGGCAGGCGTTTTCCGTTCCGGAGCGGGAGCATCCGCCGCGGCGTCAAAACCGCCGTCGTTATCCCGGTATTCCTGTTCTGCAATCTCGTCTTTCGGCGGTTCCGGCTCCGAAATATCTTCGGGCAATTCCTGCAAATCCGGGTCGTCCAGAATGCTGGGGTCGAAGGGCGGCTCCTCCTCACCGTGTTCCAGCATACCGTGGGACACCATGGCGCTGTCGTCGGGGATGATCTCGCTGCCGATCTCCGGCTCGGCGAGCCGGCTGTCATAGGATTCCTCCATGCCGTCGTCCACGTCCGGGATACGATCCATGAAGGAGCGGCCGCGCTCAGCGTCGTCGGCCGGGGGCGCAGGGGTTTCGTCCGGGGCAGGGGCGTCCGCAGTGGGGAAGACGTCTTCATAAACGGGAGTATCCTCCTGGGCGGAATCGTCCTCAAATGCGGGAACGTCTTCCTGGGAGGGAATATTCTCCGCGGCGGGTTCTTCTGCTTCCGCAGGAGCTTCCTCGGGCTGAGAATCGGGTTCCTCCCCAGTCACTTCTTCGGAGACGGGGGCGTCCCCGGTTTCCTCCGATTCCTCGTCGGCGGGAAAGAAGGTCAGTTCTTCGGGAATGATTTCCTCCTCGTCCCGTTCGGGAAACTGTCTGTTATCCATATTGTGTTCCTCCAGGTCAGCGAATGACGATCTGTTCTGCGACGGCCTGCGCGGCGGCCTGACCCTTCAGGGCGGCGATCAGTGCCAGACCAAAGGGAACGGCGCAGCCTGCGGACGTGCCGGTGATGAGCTTTCCGTCGGTGACGGCGGGGGCGCAAACCATGTCGGCGCTGCCCATCTGGTCTTCACAGCCGGGGTAGCAGGTGGCGCGCTTGCCGTCGGTGATGCCGAGCATGGCAAGAATGGTGGGGGCGGCGCAGATGGAGGCGACGAACCGGTCGTTTTCCCAGGCGAACCGCACGGCCTCCAGCGCCTCCGGGCAGCCCTTGATGGAGGCGACGCCCTTCATTCCGCCGGGGAGGACGATCATGTCCAGCTGGGTCAAGTCCATCTGCCCCAGCTCCATATCGGCGGTCACGGGAATGCCGTGGCTTCCGGTGACGACCTTTCCGCCGATGCCAACGGTGGCGACGGACACGCCCGCCCGACGCAGCAGATCAATAGGGGTGACGGCTTCCGTTTCCTCAAAGCCGGTTCCAAGCAACATGTAAACCATATTCAGTCCTCCAGACATGCCGCCACATGGCGGTAGATTTCTTCGTGAATGTCCTCAATACTCCGCATTTTCCCGTTTTCCGTGCAGCAAATGATCGTCCATCCGTAATATTCGGCGGCGGCGCGTCCGGCGCGGCGGCAGGAGGCAAGATAGGCGCTGTTCCGCTCGTGGATGTCCGCGCTGGTGTGGGTATCCTGTTCCCGGTGGCGCAGCAGCTGCTCCGTAAAATCCGTGGGGACGTCCAGATACAGCGTCAGATCGGGGCGGGGGAGTCCCAGCCGGTCGTATTCAAATTCGTACAGCCACCTGAGAAATTCCTGACGCTTGTCCTCCGGCTCCTTGGACGCCTGATGGACGGCGTTGGAGGTGGTGTAGCGGTCGCAGACCACCAGACCGCCCTGCTCGTACCACTGTCCCCAGGCCTTTTTATAGGAGGCGTAGCGGTCGACGGCGTAGAAGGAGGAAGCGGCGTAGGCGTTGACATCCGACGGATTCGTGCCAAACTCCCCACCGAGATACATCCGAATCAGCGTGGAGCTGGGTTCGGAGTACTGGGGAAAGACAATTTTCCGAAAGGCAATGTTTTCGTTTTCCAGACGCTGGGTCAGCAGACGAAACTGGGTGGACTTGCCGGAGCCGTCCGTGCCTTCAATGACGATTAGTTTGCCCATTAGAATTCTCCTTATATCACGGACATATTATCATAGCCTACAATATAGCATATTTTTCCCAATTTGTCCACCATTGCGTGGGATCGAAACGGAGTTTTCTCGAATCAACCGCCGGGAAACAAAAAAAGTTGCAAACATGGGGGAAAAGTGATACAATGAAGAAAATTTCGATGAAAAAGGGAAAGAGAACCATGGAAGTTACATTTGAAAGTCTCGGCCTGAGCCAGGCCATGCTGAAAGCCCTGGAGGAAAAGGGCTACGGCTACCCCACCACCATTCAGGCGGAGGCCATCCCGTATTTTCTGCAATGGCGGGACGTCATCGCCAAGGCACCCACCGGCACCGGAAAGACCTTTGCCTTCGGCATCCCCATGATCGAGCATATCGACCCGTCCAAGGAGGGCGTTCAGGGGCTGATTCTTGCCCCCACCCGGGAGCTTGCCATCCAGATCGGCGACGAGCTGCGGGGGCTGCTGACCTATTTCCAGGGCATTCGGGTGGCGGTGCTGTACGGCGGCGCGGGCATCGGCGGCCAGATCAAGCAGCTGGAGCGCAAGCCCCAGATCGTGGTGGCGACGCCGGGACGGCTGATGGATCACTACAACCGCAAGACCATCCGCCTGGACAAAATCCAGACCGTTGTGCTGGACGAGGCCGACCGGATGCTGGATATGGGCTTTTTCAAGGACGTGACCCGGATCATCGATAAGGTAAAGAACCGGAAGAATCTGGGGCTGTTTTCCGCCACCATCTCCCAGGAGGTCATGACGGTGTCCTGGATGTACCAGCGGGACGAGGTGGAAATCACCGTGGAACCCAAACAGGAAGACCGCCCGGACATTGACCAGTTCAGCATTACCTGCACCCCGCTGGAAAAGGCGGAGACGTCCCTGCGCCTGATCCGCAGTCAGGGCTATGAGCGGGTGATGATCTTCTGCAACACCAAGCACATGTGCCAGCGTCTCTGCGACGAATTCCAGCGGGCGGGCTTGGACTGCGACTGCATCCACGGCGACATCCGCCAGAGCCAGCGGGAAAAGACCATGCAGCGCTATCGGGACGGAAAGCTGGCTGTGCTGATCGCAACGGACGTGGCCTCCCGGGGCATCGACGTGGACGATGTGGACTGCGTCATCAACTACGACGTGCCGGAGGAGAACGAATACTACGTCCACCGCATCGGCCGTACCGGCCGGGCGAAGAAAAAGGGCGTGGCATGGAGCATCGTCAGCAATTTCCCGGAGAGGGCCAGACTGGATGACATCTGCAAATACTGCAATTTCACCATTCAGCCCATGGTGATGGACAAGGACGGAAATTTGACGCCCGAGGAAGTCAAAGCCCCCGTGACGCCCAAAAGGAGATTCCGTTGAATCCCCGGGAGAAAGGTTTTCTGCTGCTGACGAGCCGTCTTGGAAACCCTGACCGTCAGGTTCTTTCTACCGCTCAGCTGCGCATGTTGGCGCTGCGGATGCGGGGCAGGGAATGCGCCCAGCCGGAGCGGGAAATGACGCAGCAGGATTTCATTGAGCTTGGCTACGACCGGGAGACGGCGGAGCGGTATTGCGCCCTGCTTTCGGATACGGAGCAGCTGGACTATTACCTGAGCCGGGGGAGAAAAATGGACTGCACCCCCGTCACAAGGGTCAGCGAAGAATATCCCGGAATTCTGCGGCAGCGCCTTGTGATGGACGCACCCGGATGCCTGTGGGCGAAGGGCGATTTGTCCATTCTGAGCACCCCGGCGGTTGCGCTGGTGGGAAGCCGGGAGCTGCGGGCGGAGAACCGGGAATTTGCCGCGGCGGTGGGATACCGGGCGGCGGAGGAAGGCTTGACGCTGGTTTCCGGCAACGCCCGGGGTGCTGACCGCACGGCACAGGAAGCGTGCCTTGCCGCCGGTGGACGGGTCATCAGCATCGTCGCCGACGAGCTGAGTAAACAGGCCAGACGGCGGAATCTGCTGTACTTAAGCGAGGACGATTTTGACGGCGCGTTTTCCACCCAGCGGGCGCTGAGCCGCAACCGCTGCATCCACGCGCTGGGGCGCATGGTGTTTGTCGCCCAGTCCGACTTTGGACACGGCGGTACGTGGGATGGTACGGTTAAAAATCTGCGCTTCGGGTGGAGTCCTGTAGCCTGTTTTCGCGACGGCAGTCAGGCTGCCCGTCAGCTGGAACAGATGGGGGCATATCTGATTGGCGCGGATGATTTGCAGGATTTCGGCGGCCTGATGGAGGAAGAAAAAACACTTTTTTAGCCCATGGCGCACCCGCCGTGGGCTTTTCGCCGTGACTGCACATGTAATAAGGAAACTTATCCGTCCTTCAAATAGCGGTTTACATTTCTGACAAAACATGCTAAAATAAACCCGATATAGGGGAACACCCCCGGGAAAGGAATCGGCATATGAAAGGTATCATTTTAGCCGGTGGATCCGGCACACGGCTCTATCCTCTGACAAAGGTCACCTCCAAACAGCTGCTTCCCGTTTATGACAAGCCCATGATCTATTATCCGCTGTCCACCCTGATGCTTGCCGGAATTCGGGATATTCTGATCATTTCTACCCCGTCGGATACCCCACGGTTTCAGGATCTGCTGGGGGACGGCAGCCATTTTGGCATCCGTCTGCAATACGCCGTCCAGCCTTCGCCCGACGGGCTGGCACAGGCGTTTCTGATTGGCAAGGAATTTATCGGGGACGATTCCTGCGCCATGGTATTGGGCGACAATATCTTCTACGGCAACGGTTTTTCCGACATCCTCGCCAGCGCGAGGGACACCGCCGAAAACGGAAGAGCTACCGTGTTCGGCTACTATGTGTCCGACCCCCAGCGTTTCGGCGTGGTGGAGTTTGACGAAAACGACCGGGTCATCTCCGTGGAGGAGAAGCCCGCCAACCCAAAGAGCAATTACGCCATTACCGGCCTGTACTTTTACCCCAAGGGCGTGGCGGAAAAGGCCGAACAGGTGAAGCCCTCCGTCCGTGGTGAGCTGGAAATCACCACTCTGAATGAAATGTATCTGAAAGAGGGGCGGCTGGACGTGGAGCTTATGGGACGCGGCTTTGCCTGGCTGGACACCGGCACCATTGAGAGCCTGCTGGAAGCGGCGGAATTTGTCCACATGGTGGAAAAGCGGCAGGGCGTCAAAATTTCCGCACCGGAAGAAATTGCCTACCGTTTCGGCTGGATTTCCGGCGATGAACTGCTGAAAGCCGCCGAGATTTACGGAAAATCTCCCTACGGCCGCCATCTGCGGCAGGTCGCGGAGGATCGTTTCAAGAGCTTCATGAAGAAAAAGGAAAGCGGGGGAGAGCAGTGACCATCATCGTGACCGGCGGCGCCGGATTTATCGGCTCCAATTTCATTTTCCATATGCTCCGTAAATACCCGGACTACCGGATCGTCTGCCTGGACAAGCTGACCTATGCCGGCAATCTGTCTACGCTGGCTCCTGTCATGGATAACCCCAACTTCCGCTTTGTGAAGCTGGACATCTGCGACCGGGAGGGGGTGTATCGGCTTTTTGAGGAGGAGCATCCCGACATGGTGGTGAACTTCGCCGCCGAAAGTCATGTGGATCGCTCCATTGAAAATCCTGAGGTGTTCCTGCAAACCAACATTCTGGGTACGCAGGTGCTGATGGACGCGTGCAGGAAGTACGGCATCCGCCGCTACCATCAGGTTTCCACCGACGAGGTCTACGGCGATCTGCCCCTTGACCGGCCTGACCTGTTTTTCACCGAGGAAACGCCCATCCATACCAGCTCTCCCTACTCCGCGTCCAAGGCAAGTGCCGACCTGCTGGTGCTGGCGTATCACCGTACCTACGGCTTACCGGTGACGATTTCCCGGTGTTCCAACAATTACGGCCCCTATCACTTCCCGGAGAAGCTGATTCCGCTGATGATTGCCAACGCCCTGAACGACAAGCCGCTGCCCGTCTACGGGACAGGTGAGAACGTCCGGGACTGGCTGTATGTGGAAGATCACTGCAAGGCCATCGACATGATTCTCCACAACGGCCGGATGGGAGAGGTCTACAACATCGGCGGGCATAATGAAATGCGCAATATCGACATTGTGAAGATCATCTGCAAGGCGCTGGGCAAGCCCGAGAGCCTGATTACATACGTCACTGACCGCAAGGGGCATGATATGCGTTATGCCATCGATCCCACAAAGATTCACAGAGAGCTGGGCTGGCTTCCGGAGACGAAGTTTGCCGACGGGATTCAGAAGACCATCCGGTGGTATCTGGACAACCGGGCGTGGTGGGAGACGATCATCAGCGGCGAGTATCGGGATTACTATGAAAAAATGTATGGGAACCGGTAAGGAGCATTCAAATGGGGCAGATTACTGTATCCAAGTGCCCGATTGAGGGCTTATATATCATCGAACCGACGGTTCACGGCGACAACCGGGGTTACTTCATGGAAACCTACAACCGGAAGGACATGGAGGAAGCCGGGCTGAATATGGTGTTTGTGCAGGACAACCAGAGCATGTCCACAAAGGGCGTTCTCCGGGGACTGCACACCCAGAAGAAGTATCCCCAGGGGAAGCTGGTGCGGGTGATTCGGGGGCGCGTTTTTGACGTGGCCGTCGATGTGCGCCCCGGTTCCGAAACCTATGGGAAATGGTACGGCGTGGAGCTGACGGAGGAAAATAAGAAGCAGTTCTATATTTCCGAGGGCTTTGCCCACGGCTTCCTGGTACTCAGCGATGTCGCTGAATTCTGCTACAAGGTGACGGATTTTTACCATCCGGAGGACGAGATGGGCATTGCCTGGAACGACCCCGACATTGCCGTGGCCTGGCCGGAGGTAGTGGGCAGCTATTCCGGCTCTGCGTCCGGGGAGGGCTATACCCTGGCAGACGGCACGCCTTTGCGGCTGAGTGCCAAAGACCGGATTCTGCCCACCCTGAAGCAGCGGAGGGACTGAAAAAATGTACAGTATCGATTACCAATACCTGCGCCCCAAAAAGGCAGAGGCGCTGAAAGCGTGGTACGACGAGCCTTTGGCGGTTACGGAGAACCCTGCCGTGTGGCGCGGGAAAAACGCAACCATTCTTCCCCTGCGCCGTCAGGCGGAGGACAATCTGCTGTTTGGCAGAGGCGGCGTCGTGGACGAAAACGGGGAATACGTGCCGCTTTCCGGTATCGAAGGCCGGGTGCAGTTTGCCTATCCCGCGGAAAAGAAGGAATACCGGGACGAAACGGTGGTTTACTGCGGCTATCTGGTGAACCACTGGGGGCATTTTCTCATTGAGGGCGTGACCCGTCTCTGGTATTTTCTGGAAAATGACCCCGGAGTGGACAAGTACGTTTTCTTCCTGGATGAAAACGAGGAACGGGAGATCAGGGCGAATTACCGGGAATTCCTGGAGCTGCTGGGCATTTGGGAGCATCTGGAGATCATCAACACCCCCACGACTTACCGGGAGGTCATCGTCCCGGAGCTGGGGCTGTACTGCCGCAGGCGCTATACGCCCAAGCTCCTGAAGGTCTACGACACGGTGGCGAACAATGCGGCGCCAGACCCCAATTGGGAGCGCCCGGCGAAAATCTACTATAGCCGTAGCCAATTCAAGAAGGGAATGCCCTTTGAATCCGGCTTTGACACGCTGGACGATTTTTTCCGGAGAAACGGCTACACCATTCTCTATCCGGAAAAAGTGCCGCTCGGCCGGATGATCTCCTACATCCGCAACGCCGATGTGGTGGCGTCTCTCTCCGGTTCGCTGCCCCACAATATGCTTTTTGCCCGTCCCGGGCAGAAGCTGGAAATCGTGGAGCGATTGACCATCAATGTGGATAACCAGGTCGGAATCAACCGGATCATGGATCTGGATGTGACCTATATTGATGCACATATTCCCATCTATCCTGTGGATTTCGCCGGACCTATTATTATGGGTTATACGGATTGCTTACAGCGTTTTGCCGCTGACCGCGGCTATCAGCCTCCGGATGGTCGCTTTTTGACGGAAAAGCATTATCGCAAATGCTTTATCAAATATATGAAGGCTTACGAAGATCTGTACAACTATAATTGGTTCATGTTTGACTGGTATGCGCCGTTAACGGAATCTCTGATCGAAGGGTTCCGCGCCGGGCAGACATATTTTGGGGATTTTCTTAACCGAAGAAAGCCTTTTCGGTGGTATCATTACCTGGAGTTCCACTACTGGAAGCAGTTTATAAAACAACTTATAAAGAGATAGGAAAATGAACGGCAAAAACAGACCTGGAGGTGCTGTGCGTGTACACAGTGGATTATCGGTACTTACGCCCTCAAAAGGCTGCGGCTCTGAAAAAACAGCATGAGGTGGCTTGCGAGAAGCGGGAAACTCCCTCCGTGTGGCAGGGAAAGAATGCCACTGTTCTACCTGTGCGGAAAACGGATCAATTCGGTTGGATTGGCTGCGGAGGTGTTGTGGATGAGGATGGGAACAGCGTTGGGATTTCTGCGGTGGAGTGCTGTGTCAAACCGTGCAATTCCTTTGAATCCGCGGAATACAGGGATAAAAAAGTTGTTTATTGCGGGTATCTGATTCACCATTGGGGACATTTTCTTGTGGAGGGAGTTGCCAGGCTTTGGTATTTTCTGGAAAATGATTCCTCCGTGGATAGCTATGTATTTGCTCTGGACGAGGGCGAGACAAGAGAAATCAAGGGAAATTACAAAGAGTTTCTCACGCTCTTGAATATCTGGGACAAGCTGGAATTTGTCAATAAGCCGACAACCTACCGGGAAGTGATTGTTCCAGATTTGGCTTTTCGCAGATGGGGAGCGTATTCTCCCAAATATCTGCGAGTATTCGATACAGTAGCAGCAAATGTCCGTGGGGGGGGGAACACTCCTGAAAAAGTGTATATGAGCCGCAGCCTTTTGCCCAAACACAGGGATTTGGAATTTGGATTTGAGGCGCTGGATGATTTCTTTAAAAAGAATGGCTATACGGTTCTTTATCCGGAAAAGATACCCTTGTCTCAACTGATTCAGTATATCCGAAATGCTGAGGTTGTTGCGACTGTATCCGGAACACTGCCTCAGAACATGTTGTTCGGTAAACAGGGGCAAAGGCTGCTCATTATGGAGCGATGCGCATTCATTAACGATTGGCAGCCGCCGGTTGACCGTATAAAGGAATTGCAGACGACTTACGTTGATGCCAACATTCCAATCTATACCGTACCAATGACCGGACCTTTTATCATGGGGTATAACGACATTGTACAGCGTTTTGCGGAAGATAATGGTCTCCTGCCACCGGATGCCAGATTTTATTCCGATAGGTATTTTCGGGCTTGTTTTATTGGATACATGAAGTCATATCGGGATTTGTACCGGTATCAGTGGTTCATGGAGCCGTATTTGATCCCGGAAATGGACTATCATTTGGAAGCGTACGAATACGGTGCTCAGTTTTATAAGGAATATCTGAATGGGAGCCGTCCGTTCCTGTGGCATCATTATTTTGAGGTTCATTACTGGAAGCAGTTTGTAAAGCGTATCTTGAAGAATTTACAAAGCCGAGAATGCTGCGAATCGGAATGAAAGAGTTTCGGGAGAGATTGATATGAAGTTTTTCGTAACCGGCGTTGGCGGTCAACTGGGACACGATGTCATGAACGAGCTGCTGAAACGCGGATATGAGGGCGTAGGGTCTGATATGCAGGAAGCATGTGACATAGCCGCGCCCTACATGTCATTGGATATCACCGATAGGAACGCCGTAGAAAAGGCAATTACGGATGTGAATCCGGATGCCGTGATCCACTGCGCAGCGTGGACGGCCGTGGACATGGCTGAGGATGATGAAAACGTGGCGAAAGTACGTGCTGTCAACGCTGGCGGCACGAAGAACATTGCGGATGTCTGCAAGAAGCTGAACTGTAAAATGACATATATCAGCACAGACTATGTGTTTGACGGTCAGGGAACAGAGCCATGGAAGCCGGACTGCAAGGACTATAAGCCCCTGAATGTGTATGGTCAGACGAAATTGGAAGGTGAGCTGGCGGTCAGCCGGGAACTTGAAAAGTACTTTATCGTCCGCATTGCCTGGGTCTTTGGACGAAACGGGAAGAATTTTGTCAAGACCATGCTGAACGTTGGTAAAACTCATGACACGGTTCGCGTCGTAAATGACCAGATCGGCACGCCAACCTATACGTACGATTTGTCACGGCTGCTGGTGGACATGAATGAGACCGAGAAATACGGATACTACCATGCAACCAATGAAGGCGGCTATATCAGCTGGTACGATTTTACCAAGGAAATCTACCGTCAGGCCGGCTATCAGACGAAGGTTCTGCCTGTGACAACGGAGGAGTACGGTTTGAATAAGGCGGCGCGTCCGTTCAACAGCCGTCTTGACAGGAGCAAGCTTATAGAAGCCGGCTTTACGCCCCTCCCAACCTGGCAGGACGCGCTGAATCGCTATCTGAAGGAAATCGGGTACTGAAAGAATACCGCGTTTCTCCACATTTAGTGCTATAATTTGTCAAATATATCCGCAGGGGACGAAGGTTTATCGCCCCCTGCGGTTTTGTCAATTTTTCCGCATGAAATGCTATTTCAGAGCAATCTCATTTGCCGTTCTCCAGATCGGCGGCGATGATTTGCTTCATGGCTTCAATGCCCACCTTGACGGCGCCGGTGGTGTCCTCGGTCATGGGCATGGCGAGACCCGCTTTTTCCCGCTCCTGATTCCACACGGCGTGGAAGCAGCTGCCGCAGCGCACGCCCAGAGCGGCAGCGACCACGAACAGGGCGGCGGATTCCATTTCACTGGCCTTCACGCCCAAGCGCTTCCAGCTTTCCCACTTTTGCAGCAGGTCGTAATATACAGGAGATTTTTCCGGGCTGTGCTGACCATAAAAAGAATCCTTGCATTGGACGACGCCGGTGTGGGTGCGGTAACCCAGACTCTCACTGGCAGCTTTCAGCGCGGCCGTGACGTCAAAGTCAGGCACGGCGGGGAACTCAATGGGGGCGTATTCCAGAGAGGTATGCTCGTAACGGATAGCGCCCGTGGCGACCACCACGTCCCCGGGCAGAACATCCATAGCGATGCCGCCGCAGGTGCCGACCCGAATGAAGGTATCCGCGCCGATGGCCGCCAGCTCCTCCATGGCGATGGAGGCCGACGGGCCGCCGATGCCGGTGGAGCAGACGGACACCTTCTGCCCCAGCATGGTGCCTGTGTAAATATTGTACTCCCGGTTCATGCCAATATGGACGGGGTTGTCAAAGTAGCTGGCAATGGACTGGCAGCGTCCCGGGTCGCCGGGGAGAAAGACATAACGTCCCACATCGCCCTTGTTGCAGTGAATGTGATACTGCATTCCGACATCCTGCATATAAAACACCTCTTAATTGGGGGTGTATCTGAAAACTGTCAAAACGCCCGATCAGCGGTTCTTTTTGCTCTGTGCCGCGCCATTTTCCCTTGAAATACAGCAAGTATTCCTGCGGAAAAATGGCTTGCCCAGGACAAAAATTCCTCGCTGCTGGGCATTTCGCCAGTTTTCAGATACACCCTGATTTTGTTTTTATATTATATTACAAAATTCTGAAATTTGCAAGCAGTAATCGGAGTGCATGAGCACTCCGTTTATCTGTCAGAAGAAGCTGACCTGACTGGTATCGGGCAGGTCGCCGAAAGCACCGGCCTCTCTGAGCATCTGAATGTGGGTCTTGGACACCTTGGGGCAGGCGGCGGCGACTTCCTCCACGGACAGGAAGGTTTTGCCCTCACGCCCCCGCATCAAGTCCCATGCCGCATTTTCGCCGAGGCCGGAGATCGCAACGAAGGGGGGCAGCAGCTTGCCGTCCTTGATGATGAATTTCGTGGCATGGCTGTCGTAAATGCTGATGGGCAGGAATTCAAAGCCCCGGATGTAGTATTCGTAGGCCACTTCCAGCGTGGTCAGCAGGTCTACGTCTTTGTCCGTGGCGTTTTCGTTGTTCTCGATGGCGTCGATGTTGGCGACCACCGCATCCTTGCCGTGGGTCATCAGCACCGCGTCGAAGCCGCCCTTCTGACTGCGGCGGTAGAAATAGGCGGAGTAGAAGGCCAGCGGATGATGTACCTTGAACCATGCGATACGGAAAGCCATCATAACATAGGCCACGGCGTGGGCCTTGGGGAACAGATACTTGATCTTTTTGCAGGAACCGATGTACCATTCCGGCACGCCTGCGGCCTTCATTTCCTCCTCCGCGCCTTCGGGCAGACCTCTGCCTTTTCGCACGGCCTCCATGATCTTGAAGGAGCGCTTTTCCGGCATTCCACAGGAGATCAGATAAAGCATGATGTCGTCACGGCAGCCGATGGCCTGATCAACGGTGGCGGTTTTGGAGGTAATCAGGTCTTTGGCGTTGCCCAGCCACACGTCGGTGCCGTGGGAGAAGCCGGACAGACGCAGAAGCGTATCAAACCGGGTTGGCATGGTGTCCATCAGCATCCCGCGGGTAAAGCGGGTGTTGAACTCCGGAATGGCGACGGCGCCGGTGGGGCCGAGAATCTTGTCGTCCTCGTAGCCCAGCACCTTGGAGGAGATGAAAATGGACATGGTGTCCTTGTCGTCCAGCGGGATGGTCTTGGCGTCGATACCGGTCATGTCCTCCATCATGCGGATCATGGTGGGATCATCGTGGCCCAGCATGTCCAGCTTCAGAAGGTTTTCCTCCATGGAGTGGTATTCAAAATGGGTGGTGATCTGGTCGGCCTGAGGGTCGTCCGCCGGGTGCTGCACCGGGCAGAAGTCCCAAATCTCGTTTTCCTGTGGGATGACAACCAGACCGCCGGGGTGCTGGCCGGTGGTGCGCCGGACGCCTACGCATCCCGCCGCGAGGCGGGCTTCCTCCGCCCGGGAGGCAGTCTTGCCACGTTCGGACAGGTACTTCTTTACATAGCCGAAGGCAGTTTTTTCCGCCACGGTGCCGATGGTCCCTGCACGGAAAACGTGGGATTTTCCGAACATTTCGATACAGTAAGCGTGGGCTTTTGACTGGTATTCGCCGGAAAAGTTCAGGTCGATATCGGGAACCTTGTCGCCGCCGAAGCCCAGGAACGTCTCAAAGGGAATGTTGAAGCCGTCCTTTTCAAACTTCGCGCCGCACTTGGGGCAGAGGGCGTCCGGCAGGTCGGCGCCGCAGCCGTAGCCCTTGGGAACGTCGAAGGTGGTGTACTTGCATTCCGGATTGGGGCAGCGGTAGTGGGGCGGGAAGGAGTTGACCTCGGTAATGCCGGACATGTAGGCAACGATAGACGAGCCGACGGAGCCACGGGAGCCGACCAGATAGCCATGTTCCAGCGAATTCTGCACCAGCTTCTGGGCGGACATGTAGATCACGTCGTAGTGGCAGTTGATGATGTCGTGCAGCTCCGTCTCCACGCGCTTTACCATCAGCTCCGGGGGATTGTCCCCGTAAAGACGGTGGAATTTGGTGTAGACAAGATTTTTCAGGTCTTCCACGGAGTTTTCGATTTTGGGAGCGAACAGATTGTGGGGGACGGGACGCAGAGATTCGCACATGTCGGCGATGCGGTTGGGGTTGGTGATGACTACCTCGTAGGCTTTTTCCTCGCCTAAATAGGAGAATTCCCGCAGCATATCATCCGTAGTGCGGAAATACAGGGGCATATCCTTGTCCGCGTCGTCGAAGCCCTTGGTCGCCAGCAGAATGTGACGGAAAATCTCGTCCTCGGGGTTCAGGAAGTGAACGTCTCCGGTGGCGACCACCGGCTTGCCCAGTTCCTCGCCCAGCCGGACGATTTTCCGGTTGTACTCCCGGAGGTCTTCGTCGGTTTTGGCCTCGTATTTTTCGTTTGCCAGCATAAAGCGGTTGTTTGCCAGGGGCTGGATTTCCAGAAAATCGTAAAAAGACGCAATGCGCTTCAGCTCGTCGTCGCTTTTCCGGTCGAGGGTGGCCTGGAACAGCTCGCCCGCTTCACAGGCGGAGCCGATGATCAGACCCTCCCGCAGCTTAAGAATGTCGGACTTGGGCATCCGGGGCACCCGGCGGAAGTATTGGAGATTGGAGTCGGAAATCAGGTGGTACAGGTTGCGCAGACCGATCTGGTTCTTGGCAAAAATAATGATGTGCCTTGCCTGCCGATCAGTGATGCGGCCGCCGGAACGCAGATGGGTCATGGCAGGGTTGATGGCCTGCAAGTTGTGGATGTCATGCTCCTCTTCCAGCTTGACCATGAGCTTCGCCATGATGAGGCCGCAGGTCATGGCGTCGTCCGCCGCCCGGTGATGGTTGAAGTCGGGCAGGCTCAGGGCATTGGAGACGATGTTCAGCTTGAATTTGTTCAGCTGGGGCAGAAGATTCTGAGACAGAATAAGGGTATCCGCCGCGGTGTAATGATAATCGTAGCCAAGGCGCTGGCACTCGGCGCGGATAAAGCCGGTGTCGAAGTCGGAATTGTGAGCGACCAGAACCCGGTCGCCAATGAAGTCCAGAAATTTGGGCAGCACCTCTTCGATTTTCGGTGCGCCGACAAGCATTTCGTCGGTGATGCCGGTCAGCTCCACGATTTTCCGTTCCAGCGGACGCTCCGGGTCAACGAAGGTCTGGAAACGGTCCACTTCCTCACCGTTTTTCAGCACAACAGCGCCGATCTCGATGATGCGGTCGCTGCGGGAGGACAGGCCGGTAGTTTCCAGATCGAAGGCGACGAATTCCTGATCGAAGGTGATATCCTGCTCGCCGTGGACTACAATGCGGTCGTCTACGTCGTTTACATAATACCCCTCACAGCCGTAGAGAATCTTGATATTCTGGTCGGTTCCGGCCACCTTGGCTTTGGAGGCGGCCTTCATGGCGTCGGGGAAGGACTGGGCAACGCCGTGATCGGTGATGGCGATGGCCTTGTGACCCCAGGCCGCCGCCTGCTTCACGGCGGCGGCGGTATCCGTCAGAGCGTCCATGTTGGACATGGTGGTGTGCAGATGCAGCTCCACCCGCTTTTCTCCCGGGGCAGTGTCCTGCCGCTTGGGCATGGAGCCGGGCTGCATGGCGTAGGGCTTGAGAACCATTTCGCCCTCGTATCGATCTTCACCCAGCTTGCCCTGCACCCGCAGGACGGAGCCGACCTGAACGTTTTCCAGAATGGGCTTGGCCTCTCCGGCCTCCATAAAGCGGCTGACGCGGACGGAGTTGGTGTTGTCCGTCATGTCGAATTTCACAACATAGGCGTTGCGTTTTTTCAGCTCCTTGTGGTCCACAGCGAAGACTTTGCCCTCCACGATGACGGTTCCCATGTCCAGACTCAGCTCCTTCATGGGAACGGGCGTGCCCTTGAAGGGCTTGCCATAGAAGGTTTCGCTGGGGGCGGCGGACTTGTCCTCCTTCTTCGGCTGAGCGGCGGAGACGGCGGGAAGCTTTTGAATCTCCGATTCCCGCATGGACTCTGTGGCTGCAAACAGCGCTTTTCCCTCCAGCGCGTTGCCAGCCTCCACGGTGATATGCACCGGGGCGGCGAACCGCTCCCGCAGTACCTTTTCCACAGACGGGATGTGCTCCAGAAGAGTTTCTTTTCCGTTGGCGGCGAGCTTTACCGTGAGATTCTGTTCGTTCCATTCCCACTTTGCCCCGGCGAGGGAACCCCGCGCCATGGAGTTGCGGCTGACAAACAGCCACATCAGTTCTTCCGGTTCGATTTTTTGCAGCTCCGATTCCGGGTGGGTCGCGGTCAGCTCCAGCTTTTGCAGGCCGTACAGGCCACAAATGTCCTTGCGAACCTGTTCCAGCAGCCGTTGGGGGATGTAGCGCTCGGAATGTAGCGCCACGTGAACGCTTCGGGTCTCGGGGTCGATATCCGCAGCGGCGATAGCCGCCTGAGAAAGGGCTGCATACAGCTCCTCAGGCGGCTCATAGTCCGGAAACATATTCAGAAAGAAAATTTGTTCTTCCATATCGTGTCTCTACAGTGCTTCAATTCGTTTCAGCAGGGCAGGGAGCAGCTCGTCATAGGGGAGCTTTTCCACCTGCACGCCCTTTTCAAAAATCATGCCCCAGCCGTCGCCGCCGGCAATGCCGATGTCCGCTTCCCGGGCTTCGCCGGGGCCGTTGACCACGCAGCCCATGACCGCCACGGTGATGGGCTTTTCACAGTTTTTCAGTGCTTCGTCCACCCGGTTCACCAGACCGATCAGGTCGATGCGGGTCCGTCCGCAGGTGGGGCAGGAGACGATGTTCACGCCGTCCTTCCGAAGCCCCGCGGCCTTGAGAATGTCCCGGGCGGCGTAGACCTCCTGCACCGGGTCGTCGGTGAGGCTGACCCGGATGGTATCGCCGATGCCGTCCAGAAGCAGCGCGCCGATGCCCATGGCGGACTTGATCAGACCCTGCCGGACGGGGCCGGTCTCGGTCACGCCGATGTGGAGGGGATAGTCACATTTGGCGCGGAACAGCCGCGCGGCGGCTACCATGGTGGGGACGGTGGAGGACTTCATGGAGACGCAGGTGTCGTAAAAGCCCTGTTTTTCCAGCAGCTCCAGATGTTCAAAGGCGCTTTCCACCAGCGCTTCGGCGGTGGGGTGGCCGTATTTTTCCAGCAAACGCTTGTCAAGGCTGCCGCCGTTGACGCCGATGCGGATGGGGATGTGCTTGTCCTTGCACACCTCCACCACGGCCTTGACCCGATCTTCGCCGCCGATGTTGCCGGGGTTGATGCGGATTTTGGATGCGCCGCCCTCTGCCGCGGCGATGGCAAGTCTGTAATCAAAATGGATATCCGCTACGAGGGGCAGGGGAGAGTCCTTGCAGATGTCCGCAAAGCTCCGGGCAGCTTCCATGTTGGGAACTGCCAGCCGGGCGATCTGGCACCCGGCGGAGGCAAGCTGACGGATCTGCTTCAGGCTGCCCTCCACATCCGTGGTTTTGGTATTGAGCATGGACTGGATGACCACCGGGGCGCCGCCGCCGATGGGAACACCGCCCACCAGAATCTGTTTTGTCATCGTCTTCACCTCTTGAACAGGAAAATGACGTCCTTGAACATAATAATCGCCATCAGGGCAAGCAGCAGGATCATGCCCGCGCCGTGGAGATAGCCTTCATATTTGGGGTTGATCTTCTTTTTCGTGATGGCTTCCACCACAACGGTAATCAGCAGACACACAATACGCCCGCCGTCCAGCGCGGGGATGGGCAGCAGATTCATCACCGCCAGATTGATGGCGATGAAGCCGCCGAAATACAGCATATTCAGCAGCGCAGTGACCTTGCTGTCGGAGGCTGCCGCCACTTTGGACATTTCACTGACAATGCCCACGGGGCCGGACATATCCTTAATGCCCACCTTGCCGCCAAGCAGCATTTGCAGGCTCAGGCGAACCATGCGCACCGTATCCAGGGACTGGTTCCACGCCATTCCCAGCTTCTCCCAGAAGTTCGGGGTGCTGAGGGTGAAATTTATGCCGTAGCGCAGGCCGGTCGAGCCGTTTTCCAGAGTCACTTCGTGCTTTTCCAGCAGGAAATCTTTCAGAACGACCTTTTCGCCGTTCCGTCGCACTGTGATGTCGTGAACGTCGCCGGGGTTCAGTGACAGGATCATGGAGAAATCGGAATAGGAGTAGAGCTTTTCACCGTCCACCTCCACAATGCGGTCACCGGCTTGCAGGCCGTTTTCGCCGTTCACCGTGGCGTAGTCTTCAAAGCTGGCAATCACGGGAACGGCGGTCTGCTTTCCGGGGAGGCAGACACTGACCATCAGTACCACAATGACCATCAGTACCACGCCGATGAGAAAGTTCATCGCCGCACCGGCGGCCAGAATAATCAGCCGCTTCCACCATGCCGCCTTGTCGAAGGAACGGGGATTGTCGCTTCCGCCGTCCTCGCCCTCCATGGCGCAGTAGCCGCCGATGGGGATGCAGCGGATGGCGTACAGAGTCTCGCCCACCTGTTTTTTCCAGATGGCGGGACCCATAAACATGGAAAATTCGTTGACCTGAACACCGGAGAGCTTGGCGGCGGTAAAATGCCCCAGCTCATGGACGAAAATCAGGACGCTGAACAGTAAAATCGCAAAAATAACGCTCATAGAAAAAATGCCTCGCAATTATCAAGAGTTCGTCCGAACCGCCTCACGAGCCAGACGGTCGGCTTCCAGAATCTGCTCCAAAGTGGGGTCGGCGATAAACGGCACCTGCGGCACGGCGGCATTTACCAGCCGGTAGATGTCGTAAAAGCCGATTTTGTCATTCAGGAACATGGCGACTGCCTCTTCGTTGGCGCCGTTCATGGCAGGGCAGGCCGTGCCGCCCGCCTTCGCGCAGTCCCGCGCCAGCGCCAGACAGGGGAAATTCTCCGTATCCGGCGGGGAAAACGTCAGCGGGCCGCAGGACAGTAAGTCCAGCCGCTCCACCGGGGAGGGGATACGCTCCGGGTAGGTCAGTGCCAGCTGAATGGGCAGACGCATATCCGGTGTGCCCATCTGCGCCATCACCGCGCCGTCGGTGAATTCCACCATGCTGTGGACGATGCTTTGCCGGTGGATGACCACATCTACCTGTTCCAGGGGCAGACGGTACAGCCGCATGGCCTCAATGACCTCCAGCCCCTTATTCATCAGGGTGGCGCAATCGACGGTGATCTTTGCACCCATTTTCCAGTTGGGGTGTTTCAGGGCGTCGGCCTTGGTCACCGTTTCCAGCTGAGGGCGGGTCATGCCGAAAAATGGGCCGCCGGAGCAGGTGAGGATCAGCCGCTGGATCTCTTTTCTGCTGCCGCAGCCCATAAGGCACTGAAAGATTGCGGAATGCTCGGAATCCACGGGGACGATCTCCGCACCGTACTTTTCCGCCTCGGCCATCACCAGTTCCCCGGCGCAGACAAGAGTTTCCTTGTTGGCAAGGCCAATGCGCTTTTTCGCCCGGATGGCGGCGAGAGTGGGCTTCAAACCGACCATGCCAACCACGGCGGTGATGACGCAGTCGGCATCCGCCATGGATGCCGCTTCCATCAGACCCGCTTCACCCCAGTTTACCCGGATTGGCAGATCGTTTATTCGTTCCGCCAGCGCCTGAGCGGCTTCCTGCGTTGCCATGACGGCGAGCTTCGGTGAAAACTCCCGGCACTGCTGCGCCATCCGCTCCACATTGGTTCCGGCGGTGAGCGCCGCTACCCGGATGCCGGGCAGACGGCGGATAATGTCCAGGCTCTGCCGGCCGATGGAGCCGGTGGAGCCGAGAATACTGACACACTGCACCATAGGCCGCTCCTTACACCGCCATGGGGAGCAGCACCAACAATACTTCCATGGCCGGGGCGACCAGGGTCAGGGAATCGAACCGATCCAGCACGCCGCCGTGACCGGGAATCAGATTGCCGTAATCCTTGATGCCGGTCTGCCGCTTGATGATGGAGAAGCACAGATCGCCGAAAATGCCCAGCAGGGAACCGGCGAAGCCGTACAGCAGCGCAAGACCGTAGTTGACCCGGAGATTGCCGGGCAGCAGGTCGATGATCAGGGCGTAAACAAGCATACTGACCACGGCGAAGGCAATGCCGCCCAGCGCGCCCTCGATGGTCTTGTTGGGGCTGACCACAGGCGCCAGCTTGTGCCGCCCGAATTTCAGTCCGATAAAGTAAGCGCCTGCGTCGGACATGAACGCCACCACGAAGGGAATCAGGATGACATACCGTCCGAGATCCATATTCAGAATGCGGATGAGGGAGCTGAGCATGTAGGGGATGAGAAGACCCGCCACAAAGCACATGGACAGATCCTCAAAGTGAACCTTTATGTGGTCAAGCATCATCTCCGAGAACATCAGGATAAAGAACGCAATCATGAGGATGACAAAGTAGGAATGAATCGCGCCGAAATAGCTCCACATGCACACGGCGGCCGCCATGATGCAGGAGTAGATCACCAGCCGCGGCCGCTTTACAAGCCCTGTGCGGTACAGAAGCTCGTAGGCCGCGATGGCCATGAGCGCACTCATGACCAGTGACGCGGCAATCACCGGTGCGGCCAGTGTCAGAAGAAAGAGGATCGGCACCAGAATCGCTGCGGAAATAATGCGTTTTTTCATTTCTCTATGTCCCTCCGAACCGGCGGCTGCGCCGGTGAAATTCTTCAATGGCGCTGTCCAGATGCTCCGGAGTGAAATCAGGCCAAAGTACGTTCATAATTACATATTCCGAGTACGCGGACTGCCAGAGAAGGAAGTTGCTGACCCGCATCTCTCCGGACGGCCGGATGATCAGCTCCGGGTCGGGCACGCCCGCCGAGTACAGATACCGGGAGAAAACGTCCTCGGTCAATTTTTCCGGGTCGGCCTTTCCGGCGGCGACATCCGCCGTGTAAGCCTTCACAGCATGGATGATCTCATCCCGCCCGCCGTAGTTCAGGCAGAAATTCACCTGCACGTCGTAGTCCTCCGAGCGGCTTTCCGCGTCGTGGCAGAGCGCCTGCAATTCCGGGCTGAGACGGGTCAGGTCGCCGAAAAAGCGGAATTTTACCCGGTTCTTTTCCATGTCCCGCAGCGCCTCTTCCAGATACCGGCGCAGCAGCTTCATGATTCCCGCCACTTCTTCCGCCGAGCGCTTCCAGTTCTCCGTGGAGAAGGCGTACACCGTCAGGTATTCCACGCCCAGCGTGCGGCAGTAGTTGGCGATCCGCCGGAAGGCTTCCGCGCCTGCGGCGTGACCGGCGGTGCGGGGCAGACCCCGCTGCTTTGCCCAGCGGCCGTTGCCGTCCATGATGATGGCAATATGCCGGGGCGGGGGAGAGCTTTGCGAAAGTGCCATAAAGCACCTCTTTCTAAATGGTTAGTGAACAGATCTGCGAAGATAAAAAAGCAATTTCTGCTGGCGGCTGCTTCCAGCCGCCAGCAGGGGTGCTTTGTTTTGGCTGACGGCGTTAAATCGCCATCAGTTCCTTTTCCTTGGCGGCAAGAGCGGCGTCGGCGCGCTTGATGTTCTTGTCCAGCAGATCCTGCAAATCCTTCTCGGCCTTCTTCTGGTCGTCCTCGGTGATCTCGCTGTTCTTTTTCAGCTTCTTGACATAGTCCATGCCGTCCCGACGGATGTTGCGCATGGCGACCTTGGCTTCCTCGGAATACTTCTTGACCTGCTTGGCCAGATCCTTACGGCGCTCCTCGGTGAGCTGGGGGAACACCAGACGGATGACGCGGCCATCGTTCTGGGGGTTGATGCCCAGATCGGAGGTCTGGATGGCCTTCTGGATGTCCTTGAGCAGCTTGGTGTCCCAGGGCTGAATGATCAGGGTACGGGCGTCGGGGGCGGAAATGGTGGCTACGCCGTTCAGGGGCGTTTCACTGCCATAGTATTCCACGGTGATCCGATCGAGAACCTTTGCGTTGGCGCGGCCGGCGCGGACGGAGGCGAATTCCTCGTCCAGATGCTCGAGAGCCTTGTCCATTCTCCGGGAATATTCTTTGAAATCGACGGTCATTGTGTGTTCCTCCTTAGAAATGATTTTTTACGGTAGTACCGATCTCTTCGCCGCGAACCACGCGGACAATGCTGTTTTCTTCATTCAGGCCAAAGCAGACCATGGTCATGTCGTTGTCCATAGCCAGCGCCATAGCGGTGATGTCTGTGGCCTTCAGATTCTTCGCCAGCACCTCGCCATAGGTCAGGCGGGAGTAGCGGACGGCTGTGGGGTCTTTGGCGGGGTCGGCGGAATAAATGGCGTCCACGTTCTTCGCCATCAGCACGGCGTCGGCCTCAATCTCCACGCCCCGGAGCACCGCGCCGGTGTCGGTGGAGAAGTAGGGGTTGCCGGTACCGGCGGCAAAGAGGACGACCTTCCCCTCATTTAAGTACCGCTCGGCAAGGTCGCGGGTAAAATACTCGGCGAACTTGTTCATCTCCACGGCGCTGAGAACGCGGGCATCCATGCCGTGGCGGTTCAGGGCATCGGCCACGGCGATGGCGTTCATCACCGTACCAAGCATTCCCATGGAGTCGGCGTGGGAACGCTGCATCTTATCCGCACCGTCCTTGACGCCGCGCCAGAAGTTTCCGGCACCGATGACCAGACCAATCTGGACGCCCATGTCCACGCAGGTTTTGATGGATTTGCAAAGCTCGTTCACAATGGTAAAATCAAGCCCCCGATGTGCGTCCCCGGCGAGAGCCTCGCCGCTGACCTTCAGCAGGATGCGCTTATATTTAAGCTCAGGCAAAATGAAATCACTCCTTATCTTCATATCCTTTCCTATTCTAGCGTATCCAGCCCGAATTGACAACTACTAATTTAAGATTTCTTAAAATGTTTTCCGATTTTTCACAATGCGGAGCCTTCTGTGTAATTTCCACACAGCTTGCCCTCTGGAAAAGATGGATTCTGGCGGGATTTTTGGTTGCAAAACTGGAAACAGTAGGGTATAATGTCTGGTAATTGGAAAAACCAAAGGAAATGAGAGGGATTATCATGGCTGAAATGACTGAAAGCAAAAACTTTATCCACGCATTCATCGACGAGGACATCGCCCCCGGCGGGCAGTTTGCGGGTCAGACCGTCCATACCCGGTTTCCGCCGGAACCCAACGGCTATCTGCATATCGGCCACTGCAAGGCGCTGATCATCGACTTCGGCACCGCCGAAAAGTACAATGGCCTGTGCAATCTCCGCATGGACGACACCAACCCCACCAAAGAGGATGTGGAGTTTGTGGAGGCCATCAAGGAGGACATCCACTGGCTGGGCTTCGACTGGGGCGACCGCTTCTACTACGGTTCCGACTATTTTGAGAAGGACTACGAATACGCGGTAGAACTCATCAAAAAGGGGCTGGCCTACGTCTGCGAGCTGACGCCGGAGCAGTTCAAGGAGTACCGGGGCGACCTGAATACCCCTGCCGTTTCCCCTTACCGCGACCGCCCCATTGAGGAAAGTCTGGACCTGTTCGCCAGAATGCGCGCCGGAGAATTTGAGGACAACCGTTATACCCTCCGCGCCAAGATCGATCTGGCTTCCGGAAACTTCAATATGCGCGACCCGGTCATCTATCGCATCCGTCATATGCACCACCACCGTCAGGGGGACAAGTGGTGCATCTATCCCATGTACGACTTTGCACACCCCATTCAGGACGCGCTGGAGGGCATTACCCATTCTCTGTGCTCTCTGGAATTTGAGAACCACCGTCCTCTTTATAACTGGGTGGTGGAGCATGTCTCAGTACCTCATCATCCTCGGCAGATCGAGTTCGCGAGACTGGGCATCGACCACACCGTGCTCAGCAAGCGCAAGCTCAGAGCGCTGGTGGAAAACGGCTATGTCTCCGGCTGGGATGACCCCCGGATGCCCACCCTCTGCGGCCTGCGTCGCCGGGGCTATACCCCTAAGTCCATCCGCAACTTCTGCGAGCGGGTGGGCGTGGCCAAGTCTCCCAACACCATTCCCTACGCATTTCTGGAATTCTGCCTGCGGGAAGACCTGAACGAGACCGCCCAGCGTGTCATGGCGGTGCTGAAGCCCGTGAAGCTTACCATCACCAACTACCCCGAGGGCAAGTCCGAGATGGTCACCGTGGAAAATAATCCCAACCGTCCCGAGGACGGCACCCGGGAGGTCAGCTTCTCCCGCCATCTGTGGATCGAGCAGGACGATTTCCTGGCCGAGCCAATTCCCAAATATAAGCGCCTGTATCCCAACGGGCCGGAGTGCCGCCTGAAGGGCGCGTACCTCATCACCTGCACCGGCTGCGTCAAGGATGAAAACGGTAACGTGGTGGAGATTCTGGCCACCTACGATCCCGAAAGCCGGGGCGGCGACCCCGCCGACGGCCGGAAGGTCAAGGGCGCGACCATTCACTGGGTGGATGCGGAGAACTGCTGCGACGCGGAGGTCAGACAGTACGACAATCTGTTCAATGACCCCGATCCCGACGCGGCGGGCAAGGATTTTCTGGCCTGCCTGAACGAGAAGTCTCTGGAAGTCCTCACCGGCTGCAAGGTGGAGGCCAGCCTCCGGGACGCCAAGGCGCCCGCGTCCTACCAGTTCATGCGGCTGGGCTATTTCTGCCCGGACAGCAAGGACTGCGCCCCCGGCCATCTGGTGTTCAACCGTTCCGTCAGCCTGAAGGATTCCTTCAAGCCCGGAAAGTAATTCCCTATATATCGAAGATCCCGCTGCAACAGGCGGGTCGTATCAGACGGTCAACAGGCACGGCGGGATAATCCGCTGTGCCTGTTATTGTATAATGTATCATTGAATGCGAGCACCCCTTGCCTCTCCCTATGGGAGAGGTGGCCGAGCGCAGCGAGGACGGAAAGGGGACGCAGGGGGGCAAAGCCCTCTCAGTCACCTTCGGTGACAACTCTCCCAGAGGGAGAGTCAAGGGGCAGTACCCTGTCATAAAAGTTTCTGCGATTTTTTGCAAAGTGTGCTTGACAAATTATGCAAAGCGTGCTATGCTTTACTTGCAAAGTTAACTTAGCATTTTTCCTTGCGGACGCGCGGGGAAATCAAAGGAGTGTATATGAAAACGAATATCCGCGAACTGCGAAAGAAGAACAAGCTGTCTCAGGAGGAACTGGCGGACGCCGTGGGGACTACCCGGCAGACCATTACCTCGATTGAGGTAGGGAAGTACACTGCCTCGCTGCCCCTGGCCTACAAAATTGCCCACTATTTCGGACTGACCATCGAAGAAGTGTTTGACTTCTCGGATTTGGAGGAATAAACTATGGAAACCTATCGTGAAAAACTCAAATTGCAGAATGTGGTTTTTGCCATCGGGTGCGTCGCGCTTGCCCTGTTCTCCGTACTGGGCTTTTTGGGCGAAGCCGGAGTCGTGAAGCTGGCGCCGTCCGTCGGAGACGGTCACTGGCAGTCCCTGTGGCGCGGCTTCATTTCCGGCGCGAGCTTCGGCATTCTGGCGATGCTGCTGTTCGGCCTGATCCGGAACCTCCGCGCTCTGAAGGATGAGAAAAAGCTGAAACAGCAATATGTTAAGGAAGGCGACGAGCGCCAGAAGCAGATTTATACCAACGCCCTGTGCGCTGCCATGCGGGCAACCCTGATTCTGGGACTGGCGGCGGTTATCGTGGCGGGGTATTTCAGCATGACCGTCAGCCTTACGCTGCTGGTAACAGTCTTATTGGTCAGTCTGATGACCCTGGCGTTCAAGCTGTATTTCGGCAAAAAATATTGAGACAGTGGGAAAATCCCGCTTTAACGTGCTTTGGCTCTTCCGACAGGGGGAGTCAAAGCACGTTTTTGAATCGCGTGGTTCCGGCCTGAGTGCCGGAATGCCCGCCTGCAAAAGTTAGCGAATGCTAACTAATAAAGGAGAAATAAGGGAAATTGCTGAAAAAAGATGGGAAAATGCTGGACATTTGCATGGAGCGTATGGTATAATCCAATGGTGGTCGTTTGCGTATAAACGGACAACAAAACGATAAGAAGGTGGTATTTGGTGGACTATACCAAGTATGTGTTGAAAAACAGGGATGAGCTGGAAGGCTTGCTTGCCGGGAAGGATAACTTCTTTGTTGTCGCCTGCAACAAGTGCTTCAAGGAGTTCAACACGACCGAAGAGCCGGAGTGCGACAGCTTTGCGGCCATTGCCGAGGAGCAGGGCAAGCACATCACCGGTACGGTAAAAGTGGACTTCTTGTGCAATAAGGTTCAGACTGAGAAGAAGCTGGCAGGTATCGTACCCGAAGGCACTGAGAACGTGGTCGTCATTTCCTGTGGTCTGGGCGTGCAGACCGTGGCGGATCTGGAGTCCGTTCCCGTGTTTACGGCAACCAATTCCCTCAATTACACCGGCCATCATGGCATGGCCCTGACGAAGAAGACCTGCGGCGCCTGCGCCCAGTGCTATCTGAACGTCACCGGCGGCATCTGCCCCATCGTGGACTGCTCCAAGAGTCTGGTCAACGGCCAGTGCGGCGGCGCGAAGAACGGCAAATGCGAGATCGACCCCAAGAAGGACTGCGCATGGGAAAAGATTTACCAGCGTCTGGAAAAGCAGGGTCGTACCAAGGAATTTCTGGATCAGCCCATTCAGCTGCGGGACTACTCCGTGACCAATGTGGACGAGATCAAGGCTTACGTAGCCGAGGCGCGTGCCAAGCGGTACGAGGGCTTCTACGGCGGCGTCCATCCCACGGAGAATAAGGAGTTCACGGAGCAACTTGCGCTTCAGAAGTTCCCCGAACCCGATACCGTTATCATTCCTCTGGCCATGCACATCGGCGCACCGGCGAACCCCGTGGTTCAGCCCGGCGACACCGTGAAGGTGGGTCAGCTCATCGGTGAGCAGGCGGGCTTCATCAGCGCCCCCGTGCATTCCAGCGTCAGCGGCACGGTCATCGCGGTGGAACCTCATACCCATCCCAACAAAGGCCCCGGCATCATGAGTGTCGTCATCAAGAACGACGGCAAGAATACGTTGCACGAGTCCGTAGTCCCCAACAAGCCCCTCGAGGAACTGACCCCCGACGAGATCGTCGAGATTGTCAAGGAGAAGGGCATCGTGGGCATGGGCGGCGCAACGTTCCCCACCTACGTAAAGCTGAAGCCCGGCAAGCCCATCGACGCCGTGCTGATCAACGGCTCCGAGTGCGAGCCTTACCTGACCGCTGACCATCGGGTCATGCTGGAATTCGCCGACGACATCGTGTTCGGTCTGCGTGCCATGATGAAGGCCGTCAGCGCGCCGGAAGGCGTCATCCTCATTGAGGACAACAAGCCCGACGCCATCGCCCTGATGGAAGAAAAGGTCGCGCCTTACGACAACATCCGCGTCTGCGCCGCTAAAACCCAGTACCCCGAGGGCGCTGAGAAAATGCTCATCAAGAAGGTCATGGGCCGTCAGGTTCCCAGCGGCAAGCTGCCCGCCGATGTTGGCTGCGTGGTAAGCAACACCTCCACCGCCAAGGCCATTTCCGACGCCATCCAGAAGGGTCTGCCTCTGGTGGAGCGTGTGGTCTCCGTCACCGGCGAGTTCATCCGCAATCCCGGCAACTACATCGTCAAGCTCGGCACCAACGTGCAGGAGATCATCGATCACTGCGGCGGCATCACCGGCGACGACGTAGTGCTGAAGATGGGCGGCCCCATGATGGGCGCTCCCATCAAGGACACCAATGTGCCCATTATCAAAGGCTCCAATGGCATTATCGCCATTGCCGCCGATCACACCGAGGAGAAAGAATGCATCAAGTGCGGCCGCTGCATGGACGTATGTCCCATGGAGCTGGCGCCTCTGGATATCTACAAGTACGCCCAGCTGGGTGACGCGGAAACCCTGCTGAAGCTGAACGTGATGGACTGCTTCTCCTGCAAGTGCTGTGAGTACATCTGCTCTTCCAAGATTCCTCTGGTTTCCAAGATTAACGCTGCCAAGGGCCTGGTCATGCCCTTGCTGAAGAAGAAGTAAGGGGGACGAACACTTATGTTAATGACAAAACTGAAATCCGAAGAGGTCATCGGCTCCCTGACTTCCGGCAAGGTCTTCATCATCAACTGCCACGGCTGCAAGGAAGTCGGCTTCCCCGAGGAGGAAGCCAAGGCTCTGCAGAAGAAGCTCCAGGAGGAGGGCAAGGTCGTGGGCATTCTCACCACCGACTATGTCTGCAACCCCGAGGAGCTGGCGCTGCGGCTGCGCGCCCCCATGGCGAAGATCGCCGAGGCGGATGCCGTGCTGGTGTTCTCCTGCGGTGTCGGCGTGCAGACCATCTCCCAGATGCTGGAGGACAAGCCGGTCTACGCCTGCTGCGACACCATCGAGCTGCCCGGCTTTCAGGGCGTGACCCCGCTGGAATACGACTGCGGCCAGTGCGGCGAGTGCTTCCTGAACCTGACTGGCGGCATCTGCCCCATCACCGCCTGCTCCAAGAGTCTGGTGAACGGCCCCTGCGGCGGCACCAAGAACGGCAAGTGTGAGGTCAACCCCGCCATGGACTGCGGCTGGGAGCGCATCATTCAGCGTCTGAAGGCTCAGGGCCGTCTGGATGTTCTGCGCTGCCCCACCCAAATGCACGATTTCAATACCGACGAGGCTACCAAGTCCGCCAAAGAATCTGAATAATCAGGAGTGTATAGAATTATGAGAATTACTGAACTGTTTGACAACGGTGAGTTTGTGGTTTCTGCCGAGGTCGGCCCTCCCAAAGGAATTCATATTGACGGCATGGTAGAGGAAGCGAAGAAGTACCTCACCGGCGTCCATTTTGTCAACGTTACTGACAACCAGTCCTCCGTCATGCGCCTCGGTTCCCTCGCCACCTGCAAGGTGCTGAAGGATGCCGGACTGAACCCCATCTTCCAGCTGACCTGCCGCGATCGGAACCGTATTGCTCTGGAATCCGACCTGCTCAGCGCCGCCATGCTGGGGATCGACAACATCCTCTGCCTCACCGGCGACCACACCAAGCTGGGTGACCATCCGCAGGCCAAGCCCGTGTTCGATCTGGATTCCGTGTCTCTGCTGCATACCGCCAGCCTGCTGGAAACCGGCAAGGATCTGGGCGGCAACGACTTGGTTGGCGAGCCCCCCAAGTTTGCCAAGGGCGCTGTCGTGTCCCCCTGCTCCGACTCCGTGGACGCGCAGCTGGTGAAGATGGAGCGCAAGGTCAAGGCCGGCGCCGAGTTTTTCCAGACCCAAGCCGTGTTTGAGCCTGAGAAGTTCATCAAGTTCATGGAAGCTGCCAAACAGTTTGGCAAGCCCGTTCAGGTGGGCATCATCATTCCCAAGTCCGCCGGTATGTGCAAGTTCATGAACAACAACGTGGCCGGTGTCCACATTCCCGACGAGCTGATCGCCGAGCTGCAGGCCGACAAGGAGAAGACCAAGGCCGGTATCACCGGCGTGGAGATCGCCGCCCGGATCATCCGGGAGTGCAAGCCCTACTGTCAGGGTGTCCATATCATGTCTCTGGGCTGGGAGTCCAAGGTTCCCGCTCTGCTGGAGCAGGCCGGTCTGTAATAGGGGACTGCCCACAAAATTGGTTAAGCAAGGAGCTTGCCGCCTGTGTTGCACAGGCGGCAGGTTTTTTCTGTCAATTCGCTTTTAAAAGAGAAAAAATACCCTTTATTCGCATGAAAATACAGTCTGAATACGACAGAAGCCCCCAACCTTACCGTCACTTTGCTGAATCTTAGCCGGAATATAAAATGCACCAATGGTAATTTTTCACAAATTCTTAATGGAATCTTAAGCTAATTTGCCATCTTGATTTCCGGGGGTCAGGTGCATATACTGTATCCATGACAGGATCTGTCAAAAAACACCGCTAAAAGAAGGGAGATTCGTAATTCTATGACAGGTATTGGACTTATCATCGTATTCGTTCTTGCCATCGCGCTGATGATCTACTCCATCAGCAAGCTGAAAATCCATCCGTTTCTTTCCATCATGGCCATTTCTCTGATTTTTGGCCTGATCGCCGGAATCCCTCTGGTTAACACCACGGACGCCGACGGCAATACCGTCAGCGGCATTGCAAACGTCATCGGTGCTGGCTTCTCCGGCACATTCTCCAGCATCGGCATCGTTATCATCTTTGGCGCTCTGGTCGGCACCCTGCTGGAAAGCACCGGCGCGGCTCTGAAGATGGCTGACTGCGTTGTCAAGCTCGTCGGCGAGAAGCATCCTGAGATCGCCATTGAGCTGATGGGCTGGATCGTCTCCATCCCCGTGTTCTGCGACAGCGGTTTCGTCGTCCTGAACCCCATCCGTAAGGCTATGACCCGCCGCACCGGCACATCCAGCGTTGCGATGTCCGTTGCCCTGTCCATGGGTCTTTACATCAGCCACTGCTTCATTCCCCCCACGCCCGGCCCCATCGCGGCTGCCGGTACGCTGGGCTGCGGCGATAATCTGCTGCTGGTCATGGGTCTTGGCGCTCTGTGCTCCATCCCTCCGCTGGTTGCCGGTTATTTCTTCGCAAAGTACATTGGCAAGAAGGTCAAGGCTGCTGACGACATCACCGATAACGAGAACGTCAAGACCTACGAGCAGCTGGTTGCCGAGTTCGGCAAGCTGCCCAACGCATGGCTGGCCTTTGCTCCCATCGTCGTTCCCATTATCCTGATGGGTCTGGCTTCCGCTCTCTCCATGGCCGGTGTCAAGGCTGACTTCATCAGCTTCCTGGGTACTCCCATCATCGCTCTGGCTGTTGGCTGCATCATCGCCATTATCGACCTGTTCGCCGCGCACAAGGGTAAGGACTTCTACAAGCTGACCGACGACACCCTGAAGACCGTTGGTCCCATCCTGTTCGTTACCGCCGCCGGCGGCGTTCTGGGCAAGGTCATCGCTTCCTCCGACATGGTCAACTACATCAAGGCCAATGCGGAAGTTTTCGAGAGCGTCGGCATCTTCTTCCCGTTCCTGCTGGCCGCGATCCTGAAGTCCGCACAGGGCTCCTCCACCGTCGCCATCACCACCACCGCCGGTATCGTGGCCCCTCTGCTGCCGGTTCTGGGACTGGACTCTCCCGCACGGGCTTGCCTGACGGTTATCGCCATCGGCGCAGGCGCCATGACGGTGTCCCACGCCAACGACTCCTACTTCTGGGTCGTCACCAACTTCGGCGAAATGACCCCGCAGGATGGCTACAAGACCCAGACCCTCGGCACGCTCGTGATCGGCATTGCGTCCATTATCGGCGTGTTCATCGTCTCCCTGTTCCTGCACTAAGATTCAAAATCCTGAAAGGGACGGGTTTACCCGTCCCTTTCTTAATATGAAACATGGCGAAACGGAAGCGGCTCAGCAGCTCCCGATTCCAAAGGAGGATTCCCTATGCAAACTTTAAGACAGGATGCGCAGACCATCATAGACCGTGCGCTTGCCGACGCAATGCCGGATTCCGCGGTGCGCCGCGCATTGGAGCACTTTCACAGACCGTCCGGACGTCTCGTTCTGATCGCCGCCGGTAAGGCCGCGTGGCAGATGGCGAAAGCCGCCTACGACGTTCTGGGTACCGACGTCAGCTGCGGCGCGGTCATTACAAAATACGACCATGTAAAGGGAGCAATCGGCACGCTGGAGCTTTTCGAGGCCGGACACCCTGTCCCGGATGAAAATTCCTACCGTGCGACCGCCCGCGCCCTCGAGCTGGTCAGCGGCCTGACGGAAAACGACACGGTGCTGTTCCTGCTGTCCGGCGGCGGTTCGGCGCTGTTTGAAAGCCCCCTGATCCCGGCGGAAGAAATGGCGGACGTTACAAAGCAGCTGCTGGCCTGCGGCGCGGACATCGTGGAAATGAACACGCTGCGCAAGCGTCTTTCTGCTGTGAAGGGCGGCCGGTTTGCTGAGCGCTGCCTGCCCGCAAAGGTGTTTTCCATCGTTTTGTCCGATATTCTGGGCGACCCGCTGGATATGATCGCCTCCGGCCCCGCTTACCCGGACAGCTCCACCAGCGCTCAGGCAATGGCCATCGTGAAAAAATACGGCTTGCGCCTTTCCGAGCACGCCCAGTCCCTTCTGGCGCAGGAGACGCCGAAGACCCTTTCCAATGTGGAGACCCACATCACCGGCAGTGTGCGCCAGCTGTGTGTTTCCGCGGAGGAAACGGCGCGGAGCCTCGGCTATGCGCCCGTGGTGCTGACGGACAGCCTGCGGTGTACCGCCCGGGACGCGGGCAGCTTCCTTGCGTCCATCGCCCAGTATAACCAGTCCAGCGAAAAGTCTCTGGCCTTCATAGCGGGCGGCGAGACGGTCGTCCATCTGACCGGCACCGGCCTTGGCGGGCGCAATCAGGAGATCGCCCTTTCCGCCGCACAGGAAATCGCCGGTTTCCGGGACACTGCCGTGTTCTCCTTCGGCTCCGACGGAACGGACGGCCCCACGGACGCGGCGGGCGGCTACTGCGATGGGGAAAGCCGTGCTGCGCTTGCCGCACAGGGCATTTCCATCCCGGACGTTTTGCAGCAGAACGATGCTTACCACGCGCTGAAAAAATGTGATGGCCTGATTCTGACCGGCCCCACCGGAACCAATGTCAACGACCTGTCCGTTCTACTGATCCGCAGATAAGGCTGATGGATTGACAAGCGCACCTTTTTCGGTATAATTAAAAAGCCAGACGCACAGACGCAGCGCAGACCGGAAACCCGGTTTGCGCTGCGTTTTTTAAGCAGAAACAGGAGAGGGAAAGCATAATGACGAAAATCGAAACAGAGCGCTTATACTATTTCCTGATTAAAATTAAGATTTTAATCAGGAAATAGTATTAGTGTTGCAAATCGCTCATAATTCTGCTATACTTGTTAACAACGCTGTCAAGTGTTGGAATACACTCTGGCAGTATAGCTGCGATGGACCAAATGCCCTGCCGGATGGCGGGGCATTTTTTACATGTCGATATGGGGGATTCCTATGAATGCGCAAAAGCGTCTGATTATCATAAAGGGGAAGGACAAAACGGACTCGGTCGCCAGTTTCCGGTTTCATGATGGAAAGTGCGACGTTGTTTATACCAGTTCACCCGGCAGAATATATAGCTTTCAGAACAGAAATGTGGAGATTCTCCCCCTGAAAAAACAAATCGACCCGGCGCAGGTGATCGTTACCGCGAATGGACAAACGTTCAGCGAGATTGATGAGATTCTTGACTTTGGCGCGTATTACCGCATCATCCGCGCAGGGAGAAAGGACCTCTCGTTTCATAGGAGTGAGGTGCAGTTTCAGCGGAATTGTCTGGCGGATGGCAAAAACAAGGAAGCGTTCCAGTATTTTAAGGAGACCGCTGCGGCAATCAGTCTGGTGACGGATAACGGCATCAATATTCTGAAAATGCAGTATGACAAAATTCAGCAGCTCAGTGAGAACACTGTTTTGGCAAGCTATCTTGCGCCGCAGAAAGAAACCGAAGCACCTCGCAGGCCGGCAGCTGTGATCTATCCGTTTGGCCTGAATCAAAGTCAGAAGCTGGCGGTGGAGCGGGCGCTTTCCTCAAAAATCAGCATTATCCAGGGGCCGCCGGGTACGGGGAAAACCCAGACGATTTTGAATATTATTGCCAATGTTGTCAGAAGCGGGAAAACCGTGGCAGTCGTCTCCAACAACAATTCCGCGACGCATAACGTTGCGGAAAAACTGGAAAAGAAGGATGCCGTCTTTCTGACTGCGTTTCTCGGCAGTCTGGCCAATAAACAGAAATTTCTGGATACACAGACCGGCGTCTATCCGGACATGCACGACTGGGAGATGCCGCTGGAGAAACGACGTCAACTGGAGCTGGAGACGACTGCACTTTCCACGGAATTGAACGAAATGCTCAACACTAAGAACCGCATAGCGGAAATTGAGCAGGAATTATTGCGGCTTAACCCTGAGCAGCACTATTTTGAGGAATATTATGCGGCGTATGGCAATGTGCTGACGGAGCGTCTGGACAGGCTGCCCTCGCAGAAGATACTCGCACTTTGGATGGAATTTGAACAGCACGCGGAGCGTGAGACCCGTCTGGGACTTCTGCAAAAGCTTTCCATCGTACTTCGGTTCAACCGCGATGCGCTCAGGCTGTTTCTTTCTTCTCCGGAACAGGTCATTCCCTATTTACAGAGCCGGTTTTATGTTGTAAAAAGACGGGAGTTGGAGAGTGAAAAGCGGAAACTGACCCGGAAGCTGGAGCATTACGCGTTCGACGCGAAAATGGATGAACTTACGAAAAAATCCTTGCGGCTGTTCCGTGCAGAGCTGGCGGCGCGGTATCCCTGGAAAGGCACTCGGAAACGTTTTGAAGAGGGGGATTTCCGGCGGAACTCCGCAGAATTTACCCGCGAATATCCGGTGGTGCTCAGCACGACCTACTCCATCAAGGGGACGCTGAGCATAGAGCATGTCTATGATTATCTTATCGTGGACGAAGCATCGCAGGTCGATTTGACTACCGGAGTCCTGGCCTTTTCCTGTGCGCGGAATATCGTGATTGTCGGGGATATGAAGCAGCTGCCCAACGTGTTAACGGAGGATGACATCCGCACCAGCGATGATATTTGGGCAAAGTATTCTCTGGATGAGCGGTATCGCTTCTCAACCCACAGTCTGCTTTCCTCTGCGTTGGAAACATGGCAGAATGCACCCGTCACGCTGCTGCGGGAGCATTACCGCTGTCACCCGAAGATCATCAACTTCTGCAACCAGAAGTTCTATCATGGACAGCTGATCATCATGACGAAGGATCATGACGAATCGGATGTGCTGACCATGTATCGGACGGCTGCCGGTAATCATGCCCGTGGGCATCTCAACCAGCGCCAGATAGACGTCATCCAGCAGGAAGTGCTTCCACGGCTGAATCAGCAGAATTTCCAAAGCATCGGCATTATCACGCCGTATCGGGATCAGGTGGCGGCCATCCGGAAACAGCTGGGCGGCGCTTATGAGGTGGATACAGTTCACAAATTTCAGGGACGGGAACAGGACGCTATCATTCTGACCTCGGTTGACAATGTGATTACGGATTTTGTGGACGATCCCCATATGCTGAATGTGGCGGTTTCCAGAGCGGTTCATTCTCTGACGGTGGTCACATCTCAGGACCCCCGCAACGACCAGACCAACTACGGCGACCTGACACGATACATCGAATATAACAATTTTGAAGTCATTCAGAGTCAGGTCTACTCTGTGTTCGATATGCTTTATCAAGGCTATGCAGAACAGCGCAGGACGTATCTGAGAAAGCACAGGCGAGTGTCCGAGTACGATTCTGAGAACCTCATGTACTCTGTGATTCAGGAAGTACTGTCAGAGGAAGCGTTTTCTTCGATCGGGTGTGCAGTGCATGTTTCTCTTGCAGCGTTGGTGAAAGACTATGAACCGCTAACAGAGGAGGAACGCAGGTACGCCCGCAACCCATTGACACATATCGATTTTCTGCTGTTCCGTCAGATGGACAAGCAGCCCGTGCTGGCGATTGAAGTGGATGGGACGAGCTTCCATGAAGCCGGGAGCACGCAGGCAGGACGGGATGAGAAAAAGAACCGTATTATGGAAAAGTGTGGCGTCCCGCTGCTTCGTCTGCGGACAGACGGCAGTGGGGAGCGGGAGAAAATCAGAGACGCACTGGTTTAATTTGAATTTACAGGTTGGTGATAAAAATGCCTCTGGAAATTGTTCGCAATGATATTACACAAATGCGCGTGGACGCCATTGTCAACGCGGCAAATGAAACCCTTTTGGGCGGGGGCGGCGTGGACGGCTGCATTCACCGCGCGGCGGGGCCGGAGCTGCTGGCCGAGTGCCGGACGCTGGGCGGCTGCAAGACCGGCAACGCCAAAATCACGGGGGCGTATCGTCTGCCCTGCAAATATGTGATCCACACCGTCGGTCCCGTGTGGCACGGCGGCACGCACGGCGAGCGGGAACAGCTCGTCTCCTGCTACCGGACGAGCCTTGCGTTGGCGAAGGCGCACGACTGTGAGACGGTGGCTTTTCCGCTGATTTCCTCCGGCGTCTACGGCTATCCCAAAGATCAGGCGCTTCGGGTGGCGGTGGACACCATTGGGGAATTTCTGCTGAACAACGATATGACGGTCTATCTGGTCATTTTCGACCGTAAGTCCTACCAGATCAGCGGCAAGCTGTTCGCCGATATCGCCGAATACATCGATGACCACTATGTAGACATACACGCCGACGTCATAAGTGAACGCCGACGCAGTATGAGCATTTTCGGAAGCCGTGGAAAGGCCGTCTGCGAGGAAGCAAAGTCCATGCCTATGATGGCGCCCTCGTTCGTCGGCGGGCTGGACGATCTTCTGGCGCATCTGGACGCCGGTTTCTCGGAGACCCTGCTGAAGCTCATTGACAAAAGCGGAAAAAAGGACTCCGAGATCTATAAAAAGGCCAACGTTGACCGCAAGCTGTTCTCCAAAATCCGAAATAATCCGTACTACAAACCCTCCAAAACCACGGCTATTGCCTTCGCCATCGCTTTGGAGCTGGATTTGGACGAGACCCGCGACCTCATCGCCCGCGCAGGCTACGCTCTCAGCGCCAGCAGCAAGTTCGATGTGATTATTGAGTATTTTATTCGGCAGAAAAAGTATGACGTTTTTGAGATCAACGAGGCGCTGTTTGCGTTTGACCAGAGCTTGCTGGGGGCGTGAGGAATGAGAAGGATAGGAGTCCACGTTGCGAACGGCCGAATTGTTCGTCATTTTTGAAGGAGAAAAAGGGTGCGAGAAGTGGAGTATTATATTTCCAAAGATTCCTGTGGAAAAGAATACAAAACCAAGACAACGACCATCTGCGGGTTCGATGAAATCAAAAAAGAGATCGAAGAAAACGAATGTCTGCACGATTGGAGTTTGGAATATGTGGCCTACGATGGGACAACGGGACAAATAACCGCAAAATCCTATAGCAGCCCAACGCTATTTCACTTTTCTTTTGCCGGTATACAGGAGATTTCCATTGATCTTGATGTTCTGGTTCGGTGGATCATGGAGGTTGAAATGGTGAAGGGCGACAATGTTACGCTTACCTTTGACGGCGTCGGAATCATAATCACGGCAAAAAAAGTTGCGCTGAAAATCCAAACGCAGGAATCATGAATTTGTCGCCTGACAGGCGACCAAACCCTCCTTCCAATCCGCTACAATAAGCGCGTAATCAAACGAAGGAGGGGTTTCATTATGACAGAATTGGTTTTTATCCTGGATCGCAGCGGCTCTATGGCGGGGCTGGAGGCGGACACCATCGGCGGCTTCAACTCCATGATCGCCAAGCAGAAAAAGGAAGCGGGCGAGGCGCTGGTCTCCACCGTGCTGTTTGACAACGAGAGCGTGGTCATCCACGACCGCCTGCCGCTGGAAAAGGTGCCGCCCATGACGGAGAAGGAGTATTTCACCCGTGGCTGCACGGCGCTGCTGGATGCCGTGGGCGGCGCGATCCATCACATCGGCAATATCCACAAGTACGCTCGCCGCGAGGACGTGCCGGAAAAGACAATGTTCATCATCACCACCGACGGCTACGAAAACGCCAGCCGCCGCTACAGCTACGAGACGGTGCGCAGGATGATCGAACGGCAGAAGGAAAAATACGGCTGGGAATTCCTGTTTCTGGGCGCGAACATCGACGCGGCGAAGGAAGCGGCTCGTTTCGGCATCGGCGCCGACCGGGCGGTGAACTACAAGTGCGACGAGGCAGGCACGGCGCTGAACTATGAAGTCATCAGCGAGGCCGTGTGCTGTGTCCGCGCGGCAAGCCCGCTCAGTGCCGATTGGAAACGCCGCATCGACGAAGACGTAGAAAAGAGAGGAAGATAAATATGTACGGGGCAATTCTCGGCGATATCGTAGGCAGCCCCTATGAATTCGACTGCAACAATTACAAAGCAAAAGACTTTCCGCTGTTCAGCCAGCAATCCGAATTCACCGACGACACGGTTATGACTTTGGCGGTGGCGAAAGCGCTTATGGACACCCGCGGGCAGGATGACGCGGCCATCAAAGCGGCGCTGGTGCGGGAAATGCAGCGTTTGGGGCGCGCTTATCCCGACCGGGGCTACGGTGTACGGTTCGGCGGTTGGCTTCATGAGGACGCGCCGAAGCCCTATAACAGCTACGGCAACGGCAGCGCCATGCGGGTATCTCCGGCGGCGTGGCTGGGAGGGGACATGGAGGAGGTGCTGCATCTGGCGCGGCTTACCGCCGAGGTCACCCACAACCATCCGGAGGGCATCAAGGGCGCGCAGGCCACCGCCGCGGCGATTTACCTTGCCCGCACCGGACATAGCAAGGCGGACATCAAAGCGTATGTGGAGCGGGAATTTAGCTACGATCTCAGTCGTACCTGCGACAAGATTCGCCCTACCTATCATCATGTAGAAAGCTGTCAGGAGACGGTGCCGCAGGCAATTACTGCGTTTCTGGAAAGCACGGATTTCGAGGATGCTCTCCGCACGGCGGTATCCCTCGGCGGCGACAGCGACACTCTGGCCGCCATCACAGGCAGCATCGCCGAAGGGTTTTATGACGTACCGGAGGATTTGAAGCAGGAATGCCGTCAACGCCTGACACCGGAGCTGACGGAAATTCTGCTTGCGTTTCAAAACAACGATTGAGTGGAAAAACGGTACGAACAGGAAGCGCTTCTCCAAAGTTTTCTTGCAAATAATGGGAGTAGGGAAGATTGAACGCGGTGGGGGCTATGGCTACTTTACTGCTTCAAAGCTGCACATGAAGGGCTGCCCTGTGGCTGAACCTGATACTATTTCCTGATTAAAATCTTTGATTTTAATCAGGAAGGCATCGCCTGACGGCGTTGCCGGTTTTGTGATTTATAAGGAAAGAAATCACAAAACAAGTCTCATATGAACT
>OLSA01000145.1_pt1 | contig 60018 bp, 46 predicted proteins | sample 1672731 | NCBI WGS metagenome assembly OLSA01 (sample SAMEA3136718, study PRJEB25190) | human gut metagenome | biome: human gut; feature: human-associated habitat; material: faeces | place: Austria | collected 2013
AAATAACTATCGTCCTCAATCTTATTCCAATCTATCGACAGGCTTTGTATAAATTGTTGATTCATTTGATCACCTCAAACTGATATAAAACATAAAAATCATTCTTTCGTTCTCTGACAAAGAATACGCATTCTTTTCCCGATAAATAATTCTATTACTTAATAAGTAATATTACCTTTTTATCTGTTCAGTTGCAATGGATTGTTCATTGAATTATTTTCTATTTTTTTCAAATATTGCTATCTAATTACTTGTCCGTTGTTTTCTTTTACTATATAACAAACCTGTCATCAGTAATGCACTTATCAAACAATCATATATCCCATTACATCATTTGTATCAGCCGTAGTTGGCGCTTTTTCTTTATTATTCGTATGATTATTCGGTTTTGATGTTTAATTTACATCCTTTTTCTCCAAACCGTTCGCTTTCGCAATCGCTGCATCTACAGCACTATAATCTGCTACTCTCAACAGTTCTTTTTCCATTGCCTTTTCCAATTTCTTTCGATTAAAGAAAAATAAATGTTTATGGGGTTCATTAGCTTTTATGTTTATAGTCGGACTGGCTTTTCCGCTGTTAAGATATAAGGATATGAAGCAGTCCGGATATATCAATAATCTTGACAATGGATTTTTTGCGCGCGCTTTGTTCATAGGAATTATTCTTGCTGTATTTTGCAGCCTTTTTATCGGTACAGAACATAATGATGGAACGATCAGAAACAAAATTATCGTAGGACAAAAAGAGAAACGATCTATTTATCAAATATGATAACTTGTTCTGTTATCGCGATTACTATGTGCATTGTGTTTTTTGTTCCATACCTTAGTGTTGGAATACCTTTGCTTGTTTTTTACTGCTGATGTGAAATTGATTATGCTCATAGGCGTAACCGTCCTTGTTTTATCAATTACATTTGCTTCACTTTTCACACTTATAACAATGCTCTTTCAAAATAAAGCTATTATTGCAGTGTCTTGTATTCTGCTTTCATTCGGACTATTACTTGCAGGGGCAATATGTAATAGAATGTTAGATGCTCCGCCAACTATTCCGGCTTACTCAATAGGAGAAAATGGCGAAACAACAGCTCAGGAAACAGAAAACCCAAAATATTCGGACGGAACAAAACGAGAAATTGTACAATTCTTTTATGATGTCAATCCAGGTGGTCAGGCAATTCAATGTTCAACAATGCAGCCTGTCAATTTAACACGATTACCTATATATTCCTTAGCAATAATTGTCCTTACAACCGGTGCAGGTGTTTGGATTTTCAAGAAAAAAGATTTAAAATAAAGGAGCGAACACATTATGTTATGGTTATGGCTTTTCATAAGTGGATTGATCTTAATAATTATCTTGCTACTCATCAAAATACATTTATTGCGAAAATCTGCACAAGAAATAGAAAGTTCATTTTCCGAAAAGCTCATAACCGATAGTAATACTTTAATTGATATTTCAAGCAATGATAAATATATGCGCCATTTAGCAAATGAAATAAATAACGCAATAGATGAAGGAAAAATCGAAGGATATAAAAATAAAAGAAGAAATACAGAAAGTATTTTATAATGACAAATATGTAGGATTGGTATTTAAAAATGCCAGCACGGACAGACCTTACAGAATTGAAGTATACAATTCAAGTGGATCCCAAATATTAAATTCTACAGTGGATATGGATTTTGAAAATGTTACATTTGCCGGAGATAATATTTTAATGTATAGTGATATGCGATGCGAAATATTATCAATAAAAGGTGTGAAAAAATTTCAGACTAATTTTAAGGGACAGATTTATGGGTTAATGCCATATGACGATTCCAAAACTTATTTGTTAATGACTAACTCAAAAATACAGAAGATTCGATTGAAATAACGGAGGAATGAAATGGGCAATATAATACTGACAGGGGTAACGGTTTTTGTTGTGGTAATGATTGCTATAGGAATGAAGAGAGGACTTGTAAAGACGGCATTTTCTTTCGGCTCGATTTTTATAGCACTTATACTGGTGAATATTTTAACACCTGTTGCAAAAGAGGTAATAAAAAATACACCGGTTTATGACTCAATAAACCAAAATATACAAAGCTATGTAAGTGAACATATAGCAACATCTACAGAAAACATGACGGAAACAGGAATCAATAATCAAGAGAAAATCATTAATGAACTTCCATTACCTAATGGACTAAAAGAATCATTAACGAAAAATAATAATCAAAGCAGTTATGATTCATTGGCAGTAAATACATTTAAGGAATATGTTGTGGCATATTTAACAGATGTTGTTTTAAACGCAGTGGTATATATTTTGCTATTTATGGTTATATCTATATTAATGAAAACATTAGTGGAAGTGTTAAACATAGTAACAAAACTTCCGGTTATTCATACATTTAATATGGCAGGTGGAGCATTAATCGGTTTTGCACAGGCAATATTAATCATATGGTTATTGTGTATGGTAGTTACGATCTTCAGCTCAACATCCTGGGGACAGACAGTTTGCAAGGCAATAGCAGACAACGGAGTGTTAAGCATGATTTATGATAACAACTTAATACAAAATATAGTAAATAGCTTGTTTTAGATAACAATAATAATTAAAGAGTTTTATGGCTAAAATAAGGTGCTTAAAATTTTTTGAAAAAAGTTTAAAAAAGTTATTGACAAAACAAAAGGTATTTGATACATTATAAAAGCTGTTTAGCAAGTGGATTAAACAATCCACTTATGGCTCCATGGTCAAGCGGTTAAGACACCGCCCTTTCACGGCGGTAACAGGGGTTCAAATCCCCTTGGAGTCACTTCCGTCAGCTTATCTGAAAAGATGAGTCTTGACGATAAAAAGAACCCTTGCTATAATGTAAGAGTTCTATATATATGGCGAGTTAGCCAAGTGGTAAGGCATCGGTCTGCAACACCGCTATCACCAGTTCAAATCTGGTACTCGCCTCTCAAAAATCTCAGGAATGTTCCTGAGATTTTTTTTGCACATTTTTCCTATGTAGCCGAAAAATTCTCAAAGCAAACAATAGGCAGAGATTCGCAATTTTGCGAGCATAGCGTAAAGCAAAAATCAACTGTTTGAGCCGTAGGCGAGTTTTGATTTTTGTTTTACAATAGGCGGCGGAGCAAAATAAGAACTCTCAACGTGTTTGCATGAAAATTTTTCGGCTGCATGGGGATAAAATGTAAAAACAAAAAAATATCGAAAAATTTGTAATAAATATGTAATATATCTTCAGGAATATGTTATAATCAAAGTAACGTGCGAAAAAACAGAGAAGTTCGGAAGGAGATATTTAATGAACAAGAAGTTAATAAGTATTGTGACAATTATGGCAATGCTTGTGGTTATGATTATACCTGCATGGGCAGACGGTGGTGATAACACAGGCGACGACAATTTTGGCGCAGCTATTTATGTAAAGAAAGATGGCGTAGAAGGTGCATACACATTAGGAACAGCTAAGGAATTTAAGCTAGAGTTCTGGGCATCAGGTATTGTTGGAAAGCAGGTTGTAAGAACTGTTTCAGTAACAGGCGACAATCAGGTATCATCTATTGAATACAAAGATGGCGGAGAGTGGTACGACATTAGCGGATTTAATAAGGAAATGACTATTGCAAGTAATGATTTAGACAGAACTATTAGAGTCGTTTTTGATAAGGAAGGTAGATATACAATTTCTTATGGATTGGTGAATACAGAAGGTCAGGATGTTGTAAAGGATCAGTTAAATATTGAAATAGCAGACGGACAGATTAAAATTGTTAAAGAAACTGAAACAACTACAGTTGCAACAGCAGAGACAACCACACCAGTGGCAGAAACAACTACACCTGCAGTAGTAGAGACAACAACATCAGCAGCAGTAGAAACAACTACAACAACAGCAAAGACAACTACAGTTGCACCAACACCAACTACAACTGCAAAGGTAACAAAAACTCAGAAACCTACAGCACAGAAAGTTAGCGTTGGGAATACAAGGATAACAAAGATCGTAAAAACTAAGAAGAGTGCCAAGGTAATTTATAAAAAGATTGCAAAAGTATCAGGATATCAGCTTCAGTTGTCTAGATCTTCAAAATTCAAGAAGGCAGTAACAAAGACAACTAAGAAAATTAGCTATAAATTTAAAAAGTTAAAGGCAAATAAAAAATATTACGTAAGAGTTAGAGGTTATGTAAAGACTTCAAACGGTACAACTTACGGAAAATGGAGAAAGAAGAACTTTAAAACAGCAAAATAATGTGACAGATAAAGAATGAAAGAAGGAAAAGATGAAATTTTTAAAGAGAACAATTGGAATAATAATCGTGATGGCGGCTATTATTTCAGGACTTCAATTAAAAAGTGAATTGGCTTATGGAGCAACACCTACGATTTCTAAAAGTACAGTAACATTAGAAAAGGGTAAAAGAAAAAAAATAAAAGTTAAAAATGTTTCAGCGAGAACGAAAGTTAAATGGAGAACATCTAATAAATTTGCAGTTACTGTTTCAAAAAAAGGTAGAATTAGAGCTGTAAATTACGGAGCTGCAACAATTACTGCAACTTGTAAATCAAGAACAATGACTTGCAAGGTTACAGTTCCTGATACTTCTAAGAATGTTGTTATAACAAAATATCCTACAACATTAACTGAAGGTCAGACAGGTACGGTTGTAGCAAAGTCAGTTAATAAAATTTCATATATGTCTTCAAATGACTCAATAGCAAAAGTCGACAAAGAAGGTACTGTTGAGGCGTTAAATCCGGGAAAAGCGGAAATAACAGCGAAATCCTCACAGGGATATAGCAAATGTACAATAAATGTTTTGTCAAGTGATCTAAATAACAGATTGTATGATTCTAACGGAATCAGTATTAAGAAAGTTAACGCTGACGGAACAAAGGTTAACGGTTTTGTAAGCCAGGCAAAAGGTCAGAATTTTACTGTTATGGTAGATGGAATAGACGAAAGTAATGTTAAGTCATGCAAGTGGAGTGTTGGAAATAGCGATGTTGTTTCAAAACTTTCAGCAGTAAGTGGAAGCAAGCTTAAAGCTACTTTGAAAGCAGTAAATGAAGGCAAAGTTAACATTACAGCAAAGGTTACATACAAAAACAAAAATGTTGTTACATATACAAATACAATTTATGTTTCAAATCCTGAAACGGAAGTTCAGAAGTTAATTGTTTATGGAACAGCATTAGGCAATGAAAGACAGCAGTATATTTCTTTTAAAGGTTTAGGAGAACATAGTACTATTACTTGGACTAATTCAAACAAAAAATGTGCCACTTTAACAACTTATGAAAAGAAAGCGGCAGTTTTAGGCACAAAACCGGGAATGGGTACAATTACAGCAAATGTAGATGGAAAAGTATTCAACATAAGGTATACAGTTGTTAATCCAACAGTTAATAATTTAAAGGCAGTTATAAAAAAAGGTGAAAAAGTACAGTTTCCTATTTTGGGTGACACAGGTACAGTTCCTGAATTTACAAGCAGAAATGAAAGCGTTGCCACAGTTTCAAGCGATGGTATCGTTAAAGGTGTAAATTCAGGAGTTACATATGTTGATGTAAAAATCGGAAATATTCACAAGTCTTATAGAATCGAAGTATATGCAAAAGGTATGTACAAGATTGTAAATAGGGCTATGTACATAGTTAATCATTGGAAATATAGTCAGCCAAAAAGAATGAGAAAAGGATACTATGATTGTTCAGCTTTGGTTTGGAAAGGCTATAAATCATATAAGCACTACAACAAGAAACTTGGAAGTGGTTCTTATGCAAAGACAGCAGCAAGCCTGTTTGATTATTTAAAAGAAAAAAATCAAATAGTATATTATGGTTTTATTGACATAGATGATATGAAACCGGGTGATTTAATTTTTTACGGAGATTACAATGCGGCAGTAAAATACAGCACACCGGGAAGAACTTTAAATATCTATCATGTATCTATGTATGCAGGTGCAGGCAAAGTGGTAGAAAAAGGTGGACAGACTATTAACTACAATAATATTTCGCATATAGTTGGAATAGGAAGAGTGGTAGACTAATGGAATATAATATTGGAACAGTAGTAACATTAAAAAAAGGGCATCCTTGTGGAACTAATGAATGGGAAATTATAAGAACAGGTGCAGATTTTAAGTTGAAATGTAAAGGCTGCGGTCGTATAGTAATGGTTCCAAGAAAAACTTTCGAAAAAAGCGTAAAGAAGATTTTGCAGTAAATAAAAAAACGAAAGCTTTGTTTAAAACCAAAAGATTTCGAAAAAAAATCACAAAATGAAAAAAAGTCCTTGAACACAGGGACTTTTTTTGATATTATAGTAATTCGTGATATATATTAATTACGCATAACGAGTATTCGTTATGATCCTTGCTTTTTCAAACGAAAAGGCCAGAGACCAAAAGGAGGTAGAAGCATGAACAAATATGAATTAACAGTTGTTGTTAGTGCAAAACTTGATGATGAAGGAAGAACAGCTGAAGTAGAAAAGGTAAAAGCACTTATCGAAAAGTTCGGTGGTACAATTACAAAGATCGAAGAAGCTGGTAAGAAGAAATTAGCTTACGAAATCCAGAAGATGTCAGAAGCATTCTATTACTTCATCGATATTGACACTGAAAACACAGATTTTCCTAGCGAGTTAGAAAGCCAGCTTCGTATTATGGAAAATGTTATCAGATTTATGACTGTTGCAGTAGAAGCATAGTTTGATACATTAGAGAGGTATAATATGAATAAAGTTATTCTTATGGGTCGTTTGACTCGTGACCCTGAAGTTAGATATTCAACATCAGGAGATAATCAGTTGGCTATTGCGAGATACACATTAGCAGTAGATCGTAGATTTAAGAGAGATGGAGATCAGAGCGCTGACTTTATCAGATGTGTAGCATTTGGTAGAAGCGGTGAATTTGCTGAAAAATATTTCCATCAGGGAACTAAGATAGTTGCCGAAGGTCGTATTCAGACAGGCAGTTATCAGGACAAAGATGGTAAGACAGTTTACACAACAGAAGTAGTTGTTGAAAACCAGGAATTTGCAGAAAGCAAAGCTACAGCAGATAGCAATAATAACTATCAGCCACAGCAGCCGGTTGCATCACAGCCAACAGCACCTGCAGGAGACGGTTTTATGAACATTCCTGACAGTGTAGATGATTCAGGTTTACCATTTAACTTTTAACAGATTCGAATAGAATCTCATTAACGAAAATAGGAGGTCAAGTTATGCCATATAATAAGAGTGAAAGACCAGATTCTCCAATGAGAAGAAGAGGCGGTCGTAGAAGAAAAAAAGTTTGTGCATTTTGTGCTAACGAAAACAAGGCAATCGATTATAAAGATGTAGCTACATTAAAGAGATACGTATCTGAAAGAGGAAAAATTCTTCCTAGAAGAATCACAGGAAACTGTGCTAGACATCAGAGAGCTCTTACAACAGCTATCAAGAGAGCTAGAAATATCGCATTAATGCCATACACAGTAGAATAATCGCGAAGCACACAAGCAACGTGTGCCTGCACTACAAATAAAAAAGAAGAGCCCATCTTCATGCTTGCATGAAAAGATGGCTCTTCTTTTTTATTTGTAGCGGCTGACGCATGCTGCGACAGCCGCGTGCTTATAGACATTCTCTTCATCATTCCCCCATACCCCAAAAGTATATGATAGATGATAAAGAGAATGTCTATAAGAAGTGTTTCCATTCCTACATCTTTGCCAAGTCTTCCTGGTCCACTGTTTTCATTCCACTCCTTACCAGTAATGCGGCAACTTTGTCTGTATCCTCGTCCTTAACACGGAATACCATAAGGGCGTCATCTGTGCCTCTTGCAAGAAAGGCGTAAACGTAATCAACGCTGTAGCCGTTAGAAGCAATAACGTTCATTGCTTTAGCCATTGAGCCCGGCTCGTCCGGAAGCTTAACGCCAATAACGTGTGTAAGGTTACAAATCCAATCATTGTCCCTTAACAGAGTAAGAGTATTAAAAGGATCGTCTACAATAATACGAATAATTCCGAAATCGCTTGAATCGGCAATCTGGAATGCACGCATATCTATTTTGTGTTCGGCAAGAAAATTGGTAAAGTTTGCAATATTACCCGGTTTGTTTTCAATGAACACTGAAATCTGATGAATATACATATAAAAACCTCCTTAAATTTTACGTTTATCTATAACACGGACAGCTTTTCCTTCTGAACGTGTAATTGACTTTGGTTCAACCAATTTAACTTTAGCATAAATGCCAAGCATGCTCTTAAGAGCAGCAACAATTTCTTTCTCCTTGGATTCAATTGAGCTAACTGTATCAGAGAACATTTCAGGTGTCATCTCAACTAAAACTTCCATTGTGTCGCTGTTATTTACACGGTCAACAATAAGCTGATAGTTAGCAGGCATACCATGTTTAATAAGAACTTCCTCAACCTGTGAAGGATAAACATTAACACCCTTGATAATAAGCATGTCATCTGAACGTCCCATAAGTCTGTGAATACGTGCGTGAGTTCTGCCGCATTTACACTTCTCTCTTGTAATATAAGTAATGTCTTTTGTACGGTATCTGATAAGTGGAAATGCTTCTTTAGCAAAACTTGTAAATACTAATTCACCAATCTGTCCGTCAGGAACAGGTTCAAATGTGTCAGGATCAACAATTTCCGGAATAAAATAGTCTTCGCAAATATGCATGCCGTTCTGTTCCTCGCATTCAAAAGCAACACCCGGACCTTCAATTTCAGTAAGTCCATAAATATCATAAGCCTTAATGCCAAGCCTGTTTTCAATATCAGCTCTCATATCTTCTGACCAAGCCTCTGCACCAAAAATACCGGCTTTTAATTTGATCTGGTCCTTAATTCCCCGTTCTTCAATAGATTCGGCCAAATAAGAAGCGTAACTAGGTGTACAACAAAGAATAGTTGAACCCAAATCAGTCATAAACTGAAGCTGTCTGTCAGTGTTACCTGATGACATAGGAAGTGTTAAAGAACCAACCTTCTGTGAACCACCGTTTAATCCGAAGCCACCTGTGAAAAGACCATATCCATAAGCTACGTGAACTACATCTTCATCTGTTCCACCGGCAGCCACAAGGGCTCTGGCACATCCATCTTCCCACATATCAATATCTTTCTTAGTATAAAAATCTACTACACGCTTACCTGTTGTACCTGAAGTTGAGTGAATACGCACACAATTTTTAAGAGGTACTGCTAATAAGCCGTATGGATAAGCATCTCTTAAATCGTCTTTCGTTAAAAAAGGTAACTTAGAAATATCTTTTAAAGATCTTATATCGTCAGGTGTTACACCTTTTTCCACCATTTTTTTTCTGTAAAAAGGTACATTCTCGTATACTCTTTTTACTACGTCTAAAAGTCCGTCTGTTTGAATCTGTTCAATCTTTTCACGAGAGGCAGTTTCAATTTCTTCCTGAAAATATTTTCCCATTGTTTCATTCCTTTCTGTCGTTCAAGTATAGTAATATAATTTTACAACATATAACGCTTTAAAGCAATAAAGCACAAAAAACAAAATTAACAAAAATAGCCATAAATAAATAGTAAAAATACATAAAAAAAACCAACCAAAAAAATTTTTACAAGCAAAGATGTGCTTTTTTATGGGACAAAAAGCCTAAAAAAATTGCACAAAAGGGGGGACAAAAACACCCTTAATAAAAACGTTTTTCCTCCCATAAAATCTAGCAATTACAAAAATTATATGATATAGTGATTTTTAGTATAAAACATGAAAAATGAAAAAATAGGCTATATGAGAATAAGAGGAGGAGAAACCAATGGACAACAATTTAAGGGGGGTACCTGTTGAGGGGTTTGCTGACAAAAGTCGCGAAGCGGCAGTCGAGGGAATAGTATTATTAAAGAATGAAAACAACACACTCCCATTAACAGAACAGGATAAGGTTTCAGTTTTTGGAAGACCAATGATTGAGTACTACAGAAGCGGAACAGGTTCAGGAGGAGCTGTAAACGTTGAATATGCAACAAATATTTTGGACGGATTTGAAAACAGCAACCTTAACTTTAACAAGACTATAGTTGAAGACTATAAGGAATGGTTAAAAGACCATCCATTTGATAACGGTGGCGGTGGCTGGGCATGCGAGCCATGGTTCCAGAAAGATATGGAAATCACAGCAGATTATGCAAAGAAACAGGCAGAATCAACTAACAAGGCTGTATACATTATCGGACGTACAGCAGGAGAAGATAAGGACAACGCCAACTGGGTAGGAAGCTATCTTCTTACAGATGAAGAAAAAGAAAACCTTAAGAACATAACAGAAGCTTTCGAAGATGTTTGTGTAGTTCTTAACGTTTCAAATATTATCGACCTTAAGTGGATTGATGAAGAACAGTTTAAGGGACACATCAAATCAGTAATTATTGTATGGCAGGGCGGTATGGAAGGTGGAAACGCAGTAGCTGACGCACTTTCAGGCAAGGCTACACCAAGCGGTAAATTACCTGACACAGTAGCTTATGATATTGAAGACTATCCTGCTAATGACAACTTTGGCAACGAACTTACAAACCTTTACAAAGAAGACATTTATGTAGGATATCGTTATTTTGAAACATTTGCACCTGAAAAAGTTCAATTTGAATTTGGTTTCGGACTTTCATATACAACATTTGATATCGAAACAGTATCAGCAGATGCAGATGATGAAAAAATCACATTAGAAGTTAAGGTAACTAACACAGGCGACAAGTTCTCAGGAAAAGAAGTTGTTCAGGTATACTACGAAGCACCACAGGGAGCTTTGGGACAGCCTGCAAGACAGCTTTGCGCATACGAGAAAACAGAAAATCTTGCACCGGGTCAGAGCCAGACATTAAAGATTGCTTTCGATATTAACGGAATTGCATCATATGATGACTCAGGCGTTACAGGCAACAAGTCATGCTACGTATTAGAAGCAGGAGATTACAACTTCTACGTAGGTAACAGCGTAAAAAATAATAAACTAGCTTATATATATAAAATTGAAGAACTTAAAGTAACAGAACAGCTTTCAGAAGCTGCTTGCCCTAACGATGAAAATCTTACATTAATGAAACCGGGCAAGAGAAGAGAAGACGGAACATACGAAATTACATATGTACCATCACAAAAGCCTACAGTTGATATGGCTAAGAGAATTGAAGACAATCTTCCAAAAGACATGAAAATTACAGGCGATGTAGGAATTACATTACAGGATGTAAAAGCAGGTAAAAACACTATTGAAGAGTTCGTTGCACAGCTTACAGTTGCAGAATTAGCACAGATTGTAAGAGGTGAAGGAATGAGTAACCCTAGAGTTACAAAAGGAACAGCTTCAGCTTTTGGTGGATTAAGTGATACATTGTTTGCTTACGGAATCCCTGCAGCATGTTGTGCTGACGGTCCTAGTGGACTTAGAATGGAAGGAAAAGCTACACAGCTTCCTATTGGAACAGCACTTTCAGCATCATGGAATCCTAAGCTTGTAAGAGAACTTTACACAATGGAAGGTCAGGAATTATACGGAAATCAGGTAGATACATTACTTGGACCCGGAGTAAACATTCACAGACATCCTTTAAATGGACGTAACTTTGAATACTATTCAGAAGATCCATACCTTTCAGGAACAATGTCAGTTGCATCAACAGGTGGTATTAAAGACGGTGGTGCTTGGGGAACAATTAAGCATTTCGCATTAAATGGTCAGGAATCACATAGATTTAAGATTGACGCAGTTTGCTCAGAAAGAGCAATCAGACAGATTTATCTCAAATCATTTGAAATGGCAGTAAAAGCCGGCACAGTTAAAACATTAATGACGGCTTACAATCCTATTAACGGACACTGGGCAGCTTCAAACTACGACCTTTGTACAACAATCCTTAGAAATGAATGGGGATACGATGGTATCGTAATGACTGACTGGTGGGCCAAGATGAACGACGTTGTAGAAGGTGGCGAAGAATCAAATCAGGATACAAGAGATATGGTTCGCTCACAGAACGACGTATATATGGTTGTAAACAATAACGGCGCAGAAGTTAACTCAAACAACGACAACACAGAGGAATCAATTAAAGAGGGAAGACTTACAATCGGAGAACTTCAGCGAGCTGCAATCAACATCTGCAACTTCATTCTTTCAGCACCTGTTATTGAAAGAGAATTAGTTGACACAGACGTTGCAAAACATTACGATTCAGTTCCAAATGATCAGGCCAAGTACGAAGTATTTAACATTGAAAAAGACAATAAGGTAATGTTCAATAGCGGAGCAGAAGCAACATTGGAAGTCGAAGACGAAGGGGAATACACAATTATTGTTAACATCTCATTTGACAAGTCCAACTTATCACAGTCAACAGTAAACGTTAATGCCAACGGCACAACAATGGTAGTAATACAGACTAACGGAACAGACGGCAACTGGATTACACAGAAGCTTTGCAAGGTTAAACTTGACAAGGGTGTATACAACTTAAAACTTGAAGAAGTACTAGCAGGAATCAAAGTTAAATATATTCAGTTTAAGAAGATTCCTAAGAAAAATAAATAAATGTAAAAAGCAAACAGTCTATTATGATTGGTTAGTCAAAGCATAGCATATAACAATTGAAAAAGGTCTGCTGGAGATATTGTTCCAGTGGGCTTTTTCTTTACTCATTTAGAGGGGAACCTTAATGTTTGGCATATAAAAGAGAAAATATGATGAAATTGTGCAAAATCACAAGAAGAATAAAAACGGTTTTATAGCAAAAACATTATAATACCAAATAATTGTATAAAATGCACAAAAAGAAGCAGACAAAATGTACAAAAAATACAGGGTAAATGCATAAAGAACAGGTTGATTTATGGGAAATGAATAAAAAGTGTACAACATAACCCATGGGTAGTTGAAAAAAACATTTTAATTTGGTAGAATTGTCTGATAAGGGATAAATAATCGAAGGGATTCGACAAGATCTTGGATGAAAGGAGAAAAAACATGAATATTAAAAAAAGGAAACAAGGAATACTCGCAATAATATGTACTATTGCGATGATTGTAACATCAATTACGGTGTACAATCCTAGGGAGGTAAAGGCAGATCCATCAGCAACAGTTGATGGAAAACAATATTCAGCAACAGTAAAAGATAGTGGAGAATGGACAGGGTTTGCTTGTCAGGGAATTTTTGATAGTGCTAGGATTCATTTTGCATGGGGAATTGCTGTAGATGCAGCTACTATTACAGCATCACTTAACGGAAATCAGTTAAAAGTAGCAGGACAAAATGCTAATGGTATGAATATTCCATTGTCAGAAGTAACTAGCTTAGGAGTAGGAAGTTATGATATTGTAATTAATGCAACAACGGTAGCTTCAGAATCAGCAGAAGCAAAGGAAATATCTGCGACAGCAACGTTAAAGATAGAGAAAGTTGAGGGAACAACAGAATTGCAGAAACCTTCAGCACCAACTGGTTTAGTTGCTAATATAAATAATTTAAAAACAGATTATACAATAGCATTTGCTAATGTGGCAACAGCAACAAGCTACAAATTTTATTTAGATGGAACATATAAAAAAGATATTACCAACGGTGGTATAGTTACTATTGAAGAGTTAGGGCTTGAAGCAGGAAAGACATATAAATTTGGTGTAAGTGCAGTTAATGCAGTAGGAGAATCAGATATTACAACGATTGACGTTACAGTTCCGGGACAAGAGGAAGAAACAACAACAGGTTCATCTACAAAGCCTTTTGACCCATCAACTATTAAAGATTCAGAATGGACATCGGCGTTGAACTCAAAAACAGTATCATATTATATAGCTGATGGAAAGGCCGACAAAGTGCAAGTAAAGCCGCAATTGGAAGGTGATAATTATTACATCGCATTTAAATTAGCAGCTAAGTTTAAATCTGTAACATTTGACGGAGTGTCTAAAGATGTTGAAGAGGGAGCTTTTTGCAGAGTAAAGGCAAGCGATTTGACCAGTGGTTATCATACATTAGTGGTAACAGATCACTATGGTGAAGAATCAGTTACAATTTATTTTAAAGTAGCAAAAGAGGAAGAAACAACTACTGCTGCATACAAAGATGGAGAAGTTTTAGTTAATGAATCAAACCAAACTAAAGAAGTTCCACCCTATACGGATGGAGATTATTGGCAGAATGAATATAACAATATGCCTGTAAAATATGTTAAGGGAAAGAAGTACGTTGCAGAAGTTGTTGTATCATCAACAGCAGCAAAGAAAATTAAAATGGTTTTCCAGAGAGTTAATATTTGGGATTTCGTAGATGCAAATCAAGGATATGAGACAAGTATTGCAGCTGGAAATAAGGTAAAGATTACATATGTATTTGAAGCTACTAAGGAAACAGACAATGGTAACTTTGATATTTATTTAGGTTCAGCAGCAGATGCAACAACTATGGTCTTTGAATCTAAGAAACTTACAACATACAATGAAGTTCCTGCAGGTGTTAAGACGGGAGTTGAAGTTATTCCATCACAAACAAAATATACAGTAACTGAAGATGGAGTAGCTAAAGAAGTAACAGAAGGTAGTTCATACACATTTGGTAAGAATGCACAGGGATACTATGATGCAACAAATGGTGTTGCTTATGCTCCAGAAGAAGTAATTACTGTTGATAGAAACATTACAGTTACAGGTATTAAATTAAATGTTGCAATGGAATCTGGTGCAGGTATCAAGCTCACTACTCCTACAGGTTTAAGATTTAAAACTAACGTTACAGGCACTACTGATATTTTGAGCCAGAGCGATATTATTAAAACAGGTACAATTATTACAGCGTCTGATATATTAGATGGTGGAACTGTAGATGATAATTTCGTAAAGAGCAATAAATTAAAGTTAAATATCGAAAACAATGGATGGTATGGAAATACAGTTGGAACATTCTGTGCTTCTATCGTAGAACTTCAGGAAGCAAATTATGCAAGAGATTTTGTCGGAGTTGGATATGTAACTATTACGTATAATAACAATGCAAAGAAAACAATTTATGCACCTAGTGGTACTGTTAGAGCAGTAGCAACAGTTGCTCAGAATATTATGAATAGCAAAGCCATTTATCAGGACGGTATGACTTATTATAACTACTTAGAGAGTTTAAAGAAAGGCTATGACACTATCATAAAGACATATGCAGCAGCAAAAAAGAACAATCAGTAATTTGACGGAGGTAAGGTTCTATGAAAAAGAAATATACAAGTCCGGAAATGGACATAATGAAATTAGATAAGACAGACATAATTATTACAAGCGACCTTGGCGGAAAAGGAATAACTTTTAACGGAAAGGAAATTGATGAAAACGGAAATATCATCTGGACAGGTTGGTATTAAATAAGAACAAGCTGTGCTTTAACATTAAAGCACAGCTTATTTTTTTGCCCTTATCACTATCATCTTCCCCTAAAGGTCTATAACTATATTTAATAAATTCATAATTAGAACAACCTTCAGCAGTTTCCCTCATCCATTCATATACCCTTTCGCACAAGTCGGCTTTTGCAGCTTTGAGTAGAATTTCATAATAGGCTGTATAAGAAACTTGGAAGAAAGTTTTGTCAAGTCAAATACCAATAAATGCGAAAGGTTAAAAATCAGACAAACCAGCCGGATTGTCGACTTATTGTATGGGTGTATTACTTGATTTGAAGGGCAAAAAAATGTATACTAGTAGTTATCAGTATGAAATGGATTATAACCCCGAAGGGTACGCATTTAACCTGATAAGTTACGAAAACATAGGAGGCAAAAATGATAACATTAAGTAAAGGCGGAGCATACCTTATTGGTGGCACAGAAGTTGTAGAAACAGGTGCAGGCTCAGAAGAATTACTAAAGAACAAGTTAGGGGATAAATACCTTACAAAAGAAGATGCTGCAAAGAATACTATGGCATATGGTATTTTGAACGAACACAACACATCGGGCAACATGGACAAGCTTCAGATTAAGTTTGATAACCTTACATCCCATGATATTACATTTGTTGGAATCATTCAGACAGCAAGAGCTTCAGGATTAGAGAAATTCCCAATTCCTTATGTGCTTACAAACTGTCATAACAGTTTATGTGCTGTTGGTGGAACAATTAACGAAGATGACCATATGTTTGGACTTACATGTGCTAAGAAATATGGCGGAATTTATGTACCACCTCACCAGGCAGTTATTCATCAGTTTGCCAGAGAGATGTTAGCAGGTGGCGGAAAGATGATTCTTGGTTCTGATTCACATACACGTTATGGTGCCCTTGGTACTATGGCTATGGGTGAAGGCGGACCTGAATTGGTTAAGCAGTTACTTTCACAGACATATGACATTAATATGCCTGAAGTAATCGGTATCTACATGACAGGAGAACCTGCTAAGGGTGTAGGACCTCAGGACGTTGCACTTGCAATTATCGGAGAAGTATTTGACAAGGGTTATGTTAAGAATAAAGTTATGGAATTTGTAGGACCTGGTGTTTCTAACTTAAGCGCAGATTTCAGAATCGGTGTTGACGTTATGACAACAGAAACAACTTGTCTTTCATCTATTTGGCGTACAGATGAGAAGATTAAGGAATTCTATGACATCCATGGAAGAGTAGATGAGTATAAAGAATTAAATCCTGGTGAAGTTACATACTATGATGGAATTGTTTATGTTGATTTATCTAAGATTAAACCTATGATTGCAATGCCATTCCATCCAAGTAACACATATACTATTGAAGAATTAAATGCTAACTTGGAAGATATTCTCCACGATGTTGAAAAGAAAGCTTTAGTTTCATTAGATGGACAGGTTGATTATAAACTTACAAACAAGATTCGTGATGGAAAACTTTATGTTGACCAGGGAATCATTGCAGGTTGTGCAGGTGGTGGATTTGAAAACATTTGTGCAGCAGCAGATATATTAAAGGGACATAGCATTGGAGCTGACGAATTTACACTTAGTGTATATCCTGCTTCTATGCCAGTATATATGGAATTAATCAAAAACGGATGCGCAGCAGATATTATGGCTGCCGGCGGTGTTATGAAGACAGCATTCTGTGGACCTTGTTTCGGTGCAGGTGATACACCGGCTAACAATGCCTTCAGTATCAGACATTCAACACGTAACTTCCCTAACAGAGAAGGAAGTAAGTTACAGAATGGACAGATTTCTTCAGTTGCACTTATGGATGCCAGATCTATTGCAGCAACAGCAGCTAACAAGGGTTATCTTACAGCAGCTACAGATGTTGATGTTGAGTTTAAGGGACGTAAGTATCATTTTGACAAGAGTATTTATGAAAACAGAGTATTTGACTCACACGGAATAGCAGATCCTGATACAGAAATCCAGTTTGGACCTAACATCAAAGACTGGCCGGAAATGGTTGCACTTACAGACAATCTTCTTCTTAAAGTTGTTTCAGAGATTCATGATCCGGTTACAACAACAGATGAATTAATACCATCAGGTGAAACATCATCTTATCGTTCTAACCCACTTGGACTTGCAGAGTTTGCACTTTCAAGAAAGGACCCTGAATATGTAGGAAAGGCTAAAGAAGTACAGAAAGCAGAAAAAGCAAGAGAAGCAGGACAGAATCCTGTAGATGCACTTCCGGAAGTTGGAGGAGTATTTGAAGCGTTAAAGAGCAATCTTCCTCAGTACAAGATTGACAATGATACAGTAGGTATCGGAAGCACTATTTTTGCAGTAAAACCGGGTGACGGTTCAGCAAGAGAACAGGCTGCTTCATGTCAGAAGGTATTAGGCGGATGGGCTAATATTGCCTGTGAATATGCAACAAAGAGATATCGTTCAAACCTTATTAACTGGGGTATGCTTCCATTCATTTATGAATCAGAAGAATTACCATTTAAGAACGGTGACTATATTTTTGTACCGGAAATAGTTGAAGCTGTTAAGAACAAAGCTACAGACGTACAGGCTTACGTTGTAGATGATGACAAGAATGTTAAACCATTTACATTAAAGCTTGGCGAAATGACTGACGACGAACGTGACATTATATTAAAAGGCTGCCTGATTAATTACAACAGAAAATAAATAATTAAAACAGGGAGGAGACCATATGGGAAACAAGAATGTCATAACAAAAGATGACTGTTATTTGTTTGGAAAAGGTACTCATTATGAAATATATGAGAAACTGGGTGCGCATGTTACAACAATTGATGGTGTAAAAGGAACATATTTCGCAGTTTGGGCACCCCATGCAGTTAACGTTGCCGTTATAGGTGATTTTAATGACTGGTTGGGATTTAACCATAACATGAAGATGGAAAATGATTCAGGCATCTGGGAACTTTTCATACCGGAGGTTGAAGAAGGCGCAATGTACAAGTATGTTATTTCTACACAAAGTGGGGATACATTGTACAAAGCTGATCCTTATGGTTTTTGGGCTGAGAAAAGACCCGGAAATGCTTCAAGGGTAGCAAATATTGATAATTACAAATGGAAAGATGCTAAATGGATATCAGAGAAGGCAAAGGAGAATCACTATGAACTTCCAATGTCAATCTATGAGGTTCATCCGGGTTCATGGAGAAAGGATTTTAAAGGTCCTGATGATGAAGACGGATTCTATGATTACAAGCGTATGGCTAAAGAACTTGTAGCATATGTTAAGGATATGGGATATACACACGTAGAACTTATGGGTATATTGGAACATCCTTTTGACGGTTCATGGGGATATCAGGTTGTGGGATATTATGCACCTACATCAAGATATGGAACACCTCAGGATTTTATGTATTTGGTAGATGCTTTCCACAAAGCAGGAATCGGGGTTATTTTGGACTGGGTACCTGCCCACTTCCCAAAAGATGCTCACGGACTTGCAATGTTTGACGGAACACCACTTTATGAATATGCAGATCCAAGATTGGGAGAACATCCTGACTGGGGTACTAAGGTTTTCGACTATTCTAAGACAGAAGTTGTTAATTTCCTTATTGCAAATGCATTATTCTGGGTTGAAAAATATCACATAGACGGACTTCGAGTTGACGCAGTTGCTTCTATGTTATATTTGGATTACGGAAGAGAAGATGGACAGTGGGTTCCTAATAAGTATGGCGGTAATGAGAACTTGGAAGCTATTGAGTTCTTTAAACATTTAAGTAGTGTTATGAATTACAGAAATCCAAGAGCATATATTATTGCTGAAGAATCCACAGCATGGCCTAAGGTTACTATGTCACCTAAGGATGGTGGCCTTGGATTTTCTTACAAGTGGAATATGGGCTGGATGCATGATTTCTTAGAGTATACTAAGCTTGATCCTTTGTTTAAGAAGGGTAATCATAATAAGATGACTTTCGGATTAACTTATGCATTTAGTGAGAATTTTATTTTAGTATTATCTCACGATGAAGTTGTTCATTTGAAATGTTCAATGATTAATAAGATGCCGGGTTATCCACAGGATAAATTTAAAAACTTAAAGACAGCATATACTTTTATGTTGGGACATCCGGGCAGAAAGCTGTTATTTATGGGACAGGAATTTGCCCAGTTACAGGAATGGTCAGAGGCTAGAAGCCTTGACTGGTATCTGCTTGATGAACCTGAACATAAGGACATGCAGGAATATGTAAAGAAATTACTTCACTTATATAAGGAATATCCGGCACTTTACACTGAAACAAAGGGCTATGGAGCTTTTGAGTGGATTAATGCCAATGACTGCGAAAGAAGTATTTTCAGTTTCATAAGAAAGACAACAGAAGCTGATTATAAGAACTCTATCGGTTTCGTGTGTAACTTTACACCAATGGAAAGACCTGATTATGTTGTAGGAGTTCCAAAAGCCGGAACTTACAAGAGATTGGTTACAACAGAAACAGGTGAGAAACAGGTTGTAAGCTACAGAGCCAAGAAAGGCGAGTGCGATGGAAGACCATACAGATTGGAAATTCCACTTAGACCATATGAATCAGTAGTTTTCGAATTTCCAAAAACAAGAAAAAAGAAAGCTACACCAAAGAAGAAAACAAAATAAAAAATAAAATTGTCTGTGGCACAAAAAAATAGTGCCACAGACATTTTTTTGTGCTATGATGTTGATTACAGTGGATCAAAGTCAGCAGCCCACTTGTGCTTGCACAAGAGTGGGGTGATGACCTTGAGACACGCCCCCAACATGAGCATAAAAGTGTAGCGCAAGCTACACGATATGCGAATGCTGGGGGAGGATTGCGGGAGTGCGAAGCACGTAGCAATCCGGTAATCAATAAATTAAAGGTCAAAAAGTTTTATACAAGGATTGAATGGGTGATGAAATGAAAAAGAAAATTATAGCAGTTGTTGCAATTGTACTGATTTTTGCAATTGCAGTGGTTATAGGAATAAATTTTAACAAGAAGCAGTCTAAGAATAACAAGCAGAGCAATAGCGGTCAGGCAACGTCTACATATAATGGTAAGTTGCCGGGGATTGATTTATATTATGGAAGTCAGAAGGTTGGAAGTCTTAACGGCTACACAATGGATATGGAAGAAGAACATATGCGTGATGTTATTGTCCCTGTTAATACAGACAGAACGGTTCCAATTACAATATCAACTAATGGCAATAAGGTTTCAGAGATTTCTTACGAAATGAAGAGTACTGAGGACAACCGTTTGATAGATAATGGAACCCTTGCCGGCTGGAAACAGAAGGACGGCAAGATTACTTTGAATTATCAGGCCAGTGCCATTATGGAACAGGGAACAGAGTATTTCTGGGAAATAATTATCAAAACAGATAAGTATGAGCAGATTAATTATTACGCAAGAGTAATGGTTACGGATAAGGAGTTTGTTACTGAACAGATTAAGTTTGCGAAGAATTTTGCACAGACCGCTTTAAAGGGCGAGGGAGCTTCAAAGCTTGCTCAGTATATTGAGCCTGATAGTAGCCTTCCTAATGATAACCTTGGTCAGACTACTATTAAGTCAAGTTACAATAGCCTTATTTGGACTTCACTTAAGCCTGAGCTTATATCTGATATAACAATAACAGCAAAAGAGTTTTGCATAAAGGACACCGGGGAAGCCGGAACTTATACAATGAATTATCAGATTAGAACAACTAATGCTGAGAAGGTTAAAGAGAAATATAATGTTTCTGAAACAATCACAATATGGAGTTGTGCAGGAAGAATTTATGTTTTGGCATATGACAGGGAAGTAAATCAGATTTGGACAGCAGACAAGAATAACGTAGGCGGAAGTTTTATTGACTTAGGTATTCAGAAAGAAACAAAGGCTGATTTTGTTGAAAGTTCAAATCAGCAGTTTATGGCGTTTCAGGTTAACGGCGATGTTTACGTAATGGATTTGAATGAAAGAAAAATCAAACAGGTTTACAATCTTAATGCCAAGAATGCTGAACAGCTTAACAATACTAAGGCAAGGGTAATAACCGTGGATGACAAGGGCAATGTTGACTATATGATTTATGGTTATAGTAAGGCTAAGGAGCATGTAGGCGAAAACGGAATTTCTATTTTAAGATATAATTATGAGTCTAACAGTTCCACAGAGGCGGCTTTTGTACCTTGCAAAGTGCCTGCTTACAACTTGGAGAAGCAGTTGTCACAGCTTTGTTACGTAGGCGATGGAACTCTTTATATTATGATGAACAACACTATTTACTATGCAAACCTTAAAACTAAGGAGTGGGGAGCGTTGGTAGAAAATGTGGAAGACGGAAGTTTTGCAATTAACAGCGACGGAAGTATGTTGGCTTACAATACAAGTGGTAAGGCTTATGATACGGAAAACATTACAATTGTTAACTTAAAGAATGGTGAAAAGAAGACTATTGAGGCGGGAGCTGACAATATTATTACCGTATATGGTTACACGGGAACGAACCTGATTTATGGAATAGGTTCCCAGAGTGACGTGTCAAAGAAGAGTTTTGTACCTGTTAGCAAGTTGGTAATTGTTGATAAGGATTATAAAGAAGTTAAGTCATATTCACAGAATAATATTTATATTACAGGTGTTGAAATAACAGACAATATTATTAATATTAAGCGGTACAAGGGCAAGAGTCAGATTTCAGATGACCAGCTTTTGGATAATACTGAGACTAAGAAACCTGTTGCAAAAACAAGTTATTATGTGGATGATGTAAAGCAAAAGGAATTAGCTTTGGCATTTACTAATGCACTTGACGGAACTAAGCAGCTTTCAGTTGAAAAGATTGGCAAGGTAACTTTTGACAGTAGTTCTAAGGTTAATGCTACTTTTGAGAGCAAGAAAGAAAATAATTATTATGTTTACGGATATGGAAAGCTTCAGGGGATTTACAGCGACAAGAACGCTGCAACTAATGCGGCAAAAGCTACATATGGACTTGTAACGGATAACCGTGGACATAAGATATGGGTTTTTGAAGAGAATTATAATTAAAAATATCAGAAAAGGTCAAAATGCTTATTAGAAAAGGGTGTTTTGACTTTTTTCTTTATCTTTACGCGAAAAATTTTTAATGTTATACTTAAAGATAGTAAAAAATTCGGGAGGAACTATGCGATTTATACATACTGGTGACATTCATCTTGGAGCCACTCCGGAGAGCAAAAGACCTTGGGCGGCTAACCGTGGAGATGAAATTTGGAATACTTTAGAACGTTTAATTAAAAAAATAAAAATAGACCCGGTAGATTTGCTTATTATTGCAGGGGATATGTTTCACAGACAGCCGTTGCTTCGTGAACTTAAGGAAGTTGATTATTTGTTTTCGACTATTCCTGACACAAAGGTTGTTTTGTGCGCGGGAAATCATGATGCCATTAAAAAAGGCTCTTTTTATGACGGTTTCAAATGGAGTGAGAATGTTATTTTCTTAGGTGACAAGAATATTGAAAGTGTGGAGATTCCTGAGCTTAATACATGTGTGTATGGACTAAGTTATCATCAGACTGAAATTAAGGACGCAATGTATGACCATGTTATTGTGAACAGACCGGATATGATTAATATTCTGGTGGCTCATGGCGGTGACGAAAAGCATATTCCCATTAATAGAAAGAAGCTTGCAATGTCAGGTTTTGACTACGTGGCAATGGGACATATTCATAAGCCTGAAATAGATGAAAAGATGAAGATGGCATACAGTGGTTCTCTTGAACCTATTGATATGAATGATATTGGACCTAGAGGCTATATTTATGGTGAGATTTCAAAGAGAGGTCTTGAACTTGAATTTGTGCCTTTTGCAAAGAGAATTTACAGGGAACTTGATTTCACGGTAACTCCAACAGCTACTAATTTGGAAATAAGACATAGACTGATTGACATGATTAAGGAGCAGGGACAGGATGATATGTACAAGATTACTTTTAGCGGTTACAGAGATCCTGATTTTGACATTGATGTTTCAGATATTGAAGGTGTTGGAAATGTTGTAAGTGTTACCGACAATACGGTTCCTGATTATGATTTTGAAGAATTGTACGCTGAAAATAAGGACAATATTCTTGGAATGTACATAAAGAAATTTCTTGACAGGGAGAGTCTTACACCTTTGCAGCGTAAAACCCTTTACTATGGAACAAAGGCATTGATGGATGCCATGGAGGACAGGGCATGATTATAAAGGACATACGATTAACTAATTTTGGAAAATTTAATCATAAAATGGTAACTCTTGAACCGGGACTTAATATTGTATACGGTGAGAATGAAGCGGGAAAGACTACTCTTCATACTTTTATAAGAGGAATGCTCTTTGGAATAGAAAAACAGCGTGGAAAGGCAAGTGGTAAGGACCTTTACACTAAGTATGAGCCATGGGAGAATCCGGCTAATTATCACGGTATGATGCGAATCGAAAGCGACGGTGTAACTTATCGTATTGAGAGAAATTTTAATAAGCTTAATAAGTCTTTTAAGGTTATTAATGAAGATGAGGGTGTTGAGCTTAAAACAGAGGAGATTGAAAATCTTTTCGCAGGGCTTGATGAAAGCTGTTATTACAACACTATAAGTATAAGCCAGCTTGGCAGCGTTACAGATAAGGAACTTGAAGTTATTCTGAAGAATTATGCGGCAAATCTTGGCACAACAAAGTCTATGGAGATTGATATTAAATCAGCTTTTGCCGACTTAGATAAGCAGAAGAAAAATATAATGATTGAAAGCCGAATTGCCGAAGAGGATGTTGTTGAGAAGGCTATTAAGAATGCCAAAGAGGATTTGGAGATTTCTCAGGGCGAACAGCATACAATAATTGCTTCAATAGAGCAGAAAAAGCAGTCTTTATTTAATCTTTCTAATAAGAAGAAGGAATTGTCAGCTCTTGATGCAAAACGACTTGAAGCCTTAAATAAACTTAATGAGCGTAAGGAGAATCTTTATCAGGAGGCAATTACTTTGACTGCTGACAGTGAGAAGTTTTCAGCTTCTCTTGAACAGATTGAAAATCACCAGAAGCAGCTTGAACAGGAGCTTGCTGACAAGGGCATTGACGGAAGAGAGACTATGGAATATCTTCTTGAAAAAGTTACTAACAGAAGTAATATGCCTGTTTTGTTTATTATCCTTATGATGGGATGTATTGGTGGTGCAGCAGGTTTTATTATGGGCAATTACCAGATGATGGATTTAAAGCAGTTTTGGGTTAAGCCGGGCATATGTCTTGGTGCGGCTTTTGTTTTTCTTATACTTGCAATCTTTAAGTATGGATTTAATAAGAAGAAGCGTCAGAAGAAGTTGGATGCCTTAAAGGAGATTAAGCTTGTAATGGATAAGCTGGACGCGGCAAAGCACGAAAGGGTTTATGTTGAACGTCAGCTTAACAATAAGAAAGAAGCTTTAAAGGATACTCAGGAGTTTATTAAAGCCGAGGAAGAAAAAAGCGTTGATATGCAGGATTATAGTGACGAGTTAAAGGACTTGGAAGCGAAGGAACGTGAAATCAACGAGGCAATTTCAAAGTCTCAGTGGATTCTTGAACAGAAGCAGGAAAAGGACATTGAGCTTCAGAAGAAGATTGATGAACTTGAGGAGCGATTTAACAAGATTAAGAAAGCAAAAGTTGAAATACAGGCTATTGAGGACGCCAAGAGTAATATTGAAGATATAGCAGATGAAATCAGAAATAGTTTCGGTAAGAGATTAAATGAGAGAGCATCTTATTATATTTCACAAATTACAAACGGCAAATATGACAATCTTTCAATAGATGACAAACTTAACATATCTGTAAACAGTAAGCACGCTCTCATAGCTGCTACACGACTTAGCAAGGGCACAATAGAGCAGATATATATGGCACTTAGACTTGCGGCAGCAGATATTATATTTGAAAAGGACAAGAAACCTATACTTCTTGATGATGCCTTTGCAATGTATGATAACAAGCGAATGGGTAATACTATGAGATTTATGGCAGAAAATATGGAACAGGTAATCATCTTCTCATGCCATACAAGAGAGAAGCTAATGGCGGACAAGTTAGGACTTAAGTACAACTTTATAAGGTTGTAGTGGAGAGTTGCAAGGCTATGAAGCTATAAGGTAGAGTTGCAAGATTATAAAGTTATAAGGTAGAGTTGCAAGGTTATAAAGTTATAAGTTAGAGTTGTAAGGTTATAAAGTTATAAGGTAGAGTTGTAAGGTTATAATTGAGAACGATAAGATTTAAACGATAGATCTAAGGATGCGGCGGAGAATTGAATATTATATGAGTGTGGAAGAGTGAGAATTAGCCCCGGCTACGGAAACGTAGCCGGGGTTTTTATAGGCTGAAATTGTGGGAGAATTTTTTAGAGAAGATGGGGATTTTTTGTAGGAATGGTAGGGATTATAAGAGAAAAACGAATTGTCTAATAAGAAATATGTTCCATAGTGTATATAAATAATGAGCATTTAAGGAAAATATTATAGGTGTACCCCAAAAATTAAGAAAAATTATATGTTGGGGTACATTTTAGACTTGCTTATACAGTATGTTGCATAAACGAACTGGAAATTTAGGGCGCTGTACCCCAAAAATTAAGAAAAATTATATGTTGGGGTACATTTACAACTTACAGATACAGTGTGTTGCACAATTGCACGTGGAAAATTAGAAAACGTACCCCAAAAATTAAGAAAAATTATATGTCGGGGTACATTTACAACTTACAGATACAGTGTGTTGCACAATTACACGTGGAAAATTAGAAAACGTACCCCGAAAAATGACAAAACTGCTATGTCGGGGTACAGGACATAAAAAAAGGGCTCAAACACTAATTAGTATGTCATATCAAACTAATTAGTGCTGAACCCATACAAATTCAATAGTGATAAAAATCAATCTATCTTATAACTAATGAAGTATTTATATTGATTAACAATTATTAGAAAGTCATATTCTTTTAATGAGAAATCAAACTAAGATAACCCCCTTTATCTTTTCGATTTCTTCAACGAGAATACAAACTCTGTTCCAACGCCTTCGGTGCTGATTACATCGATTGTTTCGTTGTGTCCCATAATAATTTCTTTTACGATGGCAAGTCCGATTCCGGAGCCTGTTTTGTCACGACCACGGGAAAGGTCGGTCTTGTAGAATCGCTGCCAGATTTTATCGATGCTGTCCTGTGGGATTCCCATACCAAAATCCTTAACGGAACAATATTGTTTTTCGCCTTTGTTATAAAGCTTGATTATAATCTTTGAACCCGGATTGCTGAACTTAATGGCGTTATCAAGTAGGTTGTAAAGAACCTGTTCAATTTTGCCTTTGTCAGCGTATACATTGCAATGCTTTGGTGGAAACTGAATAACCAATTCAATATTCTTCTTCTCGCAACTGCCCTGGAAAGTATCAACTGTTGAAGCGATAACTGATTCCATATTAAAGTCTTCAAAAATAAGTTCAGGACCGGTGCTGTTCCAACGGTTAAGGTCACGCAATCCTGAAGTAAGCTTTTCGAGACGGTTAGCCTCAGATAAAACAATTGAAAGATATTTGTTGTAATCTTCCGGTGGAATTGTTCCATCCATTATAGCTTCAATATAGCCCTTTATAGAAGTTAAAGGAGAGCGGAAATCATGGGAAATATTAGAAATAAATTCCTTTTGATAAGCTCGTGAGTTGTTTAACTGCTTAGACATATATTGAAGTGAGTGCGCCACGTCACCTATTTCATCGTCATTGTTAACCTTAAGTCCTTCGTATTCAAAATTACCTTTGGCATATTCCATTGCCGCAAGTCTAATCTGCTTAAGTGGCAAATAAATAAACCACATAAAGTTAAAGAATATGATAAGTGAAAGAGCCAGTATAATTGCGTAAGTAACGTAGAAAATAAGTGTTACATCATAGCAGCTTTTTTTTATAATGGAAGTAGGCATATGCGCCACAATATATCCATAAGTCTTATTATTATTTTTAACTTCGTAGACAACACTTAAAGTGTCGGTTTTAAAAATATTATAAAATTTGCCAATCTTGTAATGCGTATTCTTGTAATCATCAGGCTTGAATTTTTCAATCAAAATATTAGAAGAATCTTTTGAAAGATTATTTGTTGTGCCTGTGTAATAAAATGGTTTGCGGTTACTATCAAGAATAAGTATGTCACAGTTCAGTACGTTGTTAAAATCATTTAAAAACTGCTTAGGATTGTCTAAATCATCAAGTGAGTTGTCCACGCAGTCCACAGCATTACTTCCTATTACAGAGGCATATTTGTAAAGGGTGTTAATGTTATTGGTCAGAAGATGATTATAAATCAAGTTATTTGACCAATAAGAAATTAACAAAAAACCTAATATTGCAAAAGAAAAATACCCTGTAAAAAATTTAGTTAAAATAGAATTTTTCATATTTAGTTATGTACCTCGAATCTATATCCTACACTCTTTCATATTTAGTTATGTACCTCGAATCTATATCCTACACTCCAAACTGTACCAATTGACCACTGATCCGTGTCAGCAATTTTTTCACGAATACGTTTAATGTGAACGTCTACAGTTCTTGTATCTCCGGCATATTCATAACCCCAGATATGGTCAAGAAGTTGCTCTCTTGTAAATACTTGATTAGGTGATGAAGCAAGGAAGTACAATAATTCAATCTCTCTTGGAGTCATTTCAACAGGTTTGCCCTTGTAAATAACTTCGTAGTTTGAAAGATTAATAATAAGGTCCTTGTATTCAACACGTTTTTCATCAGGCTTCTTTTCGACAGGAGCCGGAGCTTCAGTGTAACGTCTGAGAACTGCCTTAACACGGGCAACAAGTTCCTTTGAGTCAAAAGGTTTAATAATATAGTCATCTGCACCAAGTTCGAGACCTAAAACTTTGTCGAAAACTTCTGTTTTGGCAGAAAGCATAATAATAGGAACCTTTGATTCTCTTCTTATCTCACGGCATACTTCGTATCCGTCAAGACCAGGTAACATAATATCCAACAAAATAAGATTTGGAGCATATTCTTTAAACGCATCAAGAGCCGACTGGCCATCATGCTCAATACGTGTTTCGTAGCATTCCTTAGTTAAATATAAAGATATAAGGTTTGCAATGTTTTCATCATCGTCAACTATTAAGATTTTCTGTTTGTTTGCCATTTTAAATCCTCCTGTTAAAAAAATCTATTTAAATTCTACAACTGTTGCACCTGCACCACCTTCGCCATGTTCACCTGTTCTGTAGGATTTTACATAGCTACATTTCTTAAGATGGTTTTGAACTGCATTTCTAAGAGCTCCGGTGCCTTTGCCGTGAATAACATATACCTGTGGCAAATGTGCAATGTAAGCATCATCTAAGTATTTATCAAGTTGAGAAATAGCTTCGTCAACTGTTTTTCCAATTAAATTAATTTCAGTTTTAATATTCATAGACTTGTTCATTTTAATCTTGCCTGTTGAACCACGGGTTAAGCCTGGTGCCTTAATATCAGGTTCGTCAATAATTTCAAGGTCACGAATATTAACCTTAGAGTTTAGTATACCCATTTTTACTGTAAGATTACCGGCTGCATTAGGCAATGAAGCAACAGTACCGTTAAGATTCATGCTCAAAACTTTTACACCTGTGCCAAGCTTAAAGTCGGAAGGCTTGTAAGCCTTTTTAGGTTTGGCAGCTTTAATTGATGAGCCAACCTGGTTCTTTTTAAGCTTTGCTCCAACATTACTTCTGGATTTTTCCATTTCGCGGGTATTGCCGGATTTTCCATATTTATTAATAGTTTTGATAGCTTCGTCGGCTGTTTCCTTAGCTTCCTTAAGAATGTCAACAGCTTCTTCGCGTGCCTTGTTAAGGATTTTGTCACGCTGTTCATTAAGCTTTTCTGTCTTAAGTTCATAATCACGTTTAAGTGATTTAATCTGAGACTTGTAAACTGCAATAGTTTCCTGATCTTTTTCAATCTGGATTCGCTGTCTTTCTATTTCGGACAAAACATCCTCAAACTGCTCATTATCTGAATCGATGTGAGACTTAGCATCTTCAATAATGTAGTCAGGAAGACCTAACTTGCTTGAAATAGCAAAAGCATTACTCTTTCCTGGAACACCAATAAGAAGTCTGTAAGTTGGTCTGAGTGTTTCTACGTCAAACTCGCAACTAGCGTTTTGAACTCCCTCAGTTGATAAGGCAAATAATTTTAATTCACTGTAATGTGTTGTTGCCATAATTCTTGAACCGATGTTTTTAAGGAAAGTAAGAATTGAAATGCCAAGGGCTGCACCTTCCACAGGATCCGTTCCTGCACCAAGTTCATCGAAAAGTACCAGTGAATCCTGATCTGCCTGATTAAGTATATTAACAGTATTAACCATATGAGCTGAAAAAGTACTTAAACTTTGTTCAATGCTCTGTTCGTCGCCAATGTCAGCAAAAACTTCTTTGAAAACTGCAAGTTTGCTGCCCTCAAAAGCCGGAATATGAAGTCCCGCCTGGCCCATAAGCGTTAAAAGTCCTACAGTTTTAAGTGAAACTGTTTTACCACCGGTGTTAGGACCTGTAACAATCAAAAGGTTAAAGTCTTTTCCAAGATGAATGTCTATAGGCACAACCTTTTTAGGATCCAAAAGAGGGTGGCGTCCCTTCTTAATATTAATCTGTCTTTGATCATTAAACTCAGGCATTGAAGCTTTCATTTCTTTTGCAAGAGAAGCCTTAGCGAAAATAAAGTCAAGCTTAGGTAATATTTTCATGTCTGTTTTTAATTCGTAAATATGTTCAGCGCAAGCCATACTAAGGTTTGCAAGAATAATCTGGATTTCATCAGCTTCCTTGCCTTCTAACTCGCGGAGTTTATTGTTAAGTTCAACAACAGCAGCAGGTTCAATAAACAAAGTAGAACCTGTTGAAGACTGGTCGTGAATAATACCGTTAACATTGCCACGGTATTCCTGCTTAACAGGTACACAATAACGTCCATCCCTCATTGTAATAAGGGCATCCTGAAGATAAGTGTGACCTGACTGGGAATTAATGAGAGATGACAACTGGCTGTGAACACGGTCGTTGGTAATCTTCATCTGTCTTCTTATATTTTTTAGATTAGCAGATGCATCGTCAGCTATTTCATCCTCTGAAATAATACATCTTTCAATGTCATTCTTCAAATTAGTTAAAGGTTCAATAGCCTCAAACATATCATCAAGACTATCTCTTTCAGCCTCATCATCACGGCGGGAGAAAGTTTTAACTCTTAAGGCAACTTTTAAAAGGGAGTCAATTCTAAGTAATTCTCCGGTGCCAAGAGTACTTCCAATCTCTAATCTTTTAATGGATTCGCCAATGTTGTGAATACCTGAGAAAGAAAGGCTTCCTTTCTGCCAGATTCGTGATAAGGCATCACCTGTCTGTTTCTGATTTTCTTTTATTTTATGAATATCGGCAGATGGAACAAGTGCGTGGCAAAGCTTCTTGCCAGGCTCAGAACCTGCCTGATTTTCTAACATTTTTATTATTTTATAGTATTCAAGGGTTTTAAGAACTTTTTCGTTCATGATAAAGCCTCCAATTCTTGTATTTAGGTACATAATCAATTATAATAAAGATTGACTGTCAGGTAAAGAAAATCTTAACATTTGGAGGAAAAGATGAGATATATAGAAACATTAAGAGAGGGCGAAAGAATTCAGGAAATATATTTGTGCAGACAGAGAACTACTGCAATGACTAAAATAGGAAAAGAATACGAGAATGTTATTCTTCAGGACAAAACAGGTTCCTTGGACGCCAAGATATGGGATCCGCACTCAATGGGGATAGATGAGTTTGATGCACTTGATTATGTTGAAGTAAATGGTGATGTAACAGTATTTAACGGTCAGACACAGCTTAGTATTAAGCGTGCAAGAAAGATTAGCGAAACAGATGTTGACCCGACTAATTATTTACCATGTACTAACAAAAACATTGACGAAATGATGATGGAATTAACAAAATTCATCGCCGGTGTTAATAACCCTTATTATAAACAGGTTTTAACAAAACTATTTATTGACAATACAGAATTTGCGGAAGCATTTAAGAAGCATTCAGCAGCCAAAAGCGTACATCACGGTTTTATTGGCGGTTTGCTTGAACATACGTTATCTGTTGCAAAAATGTGTGACTTTTTTGCAAAGCAGTATCCTATTTTAAATAGAGATTTACTTATGACATCAGCTATTTGTCACGATATTGGAAAGGTTTATGAACTTTCAGACTTTCCAATGAATGATTACACAGATGCAGGTCAGTTACTTGGACACATTGTTATGGGCTCAGAAATGCTTGGAAAGATTATGGATTCAATTCCTGATTTTCCAACTAAGTTAAAGAATGAATTGAAGCATTGTATTCTTGCACATCACGGAGAGCTTGAATATGGTTCACCTAAAAAACCGGCTCTTATTGAGGCAATGGCACTTAATCTTGCAGACAATGCAGATGCAAAGATTGAGACAATGACAGAACTTTTAAACAGTAACAGTTCTGCTTCATCAGACCAGTGGTTAGGATACAACAGATTGCTTGAAACTAATGTTAGAAAGACAAGCGAATTAAAGTAATAAATAAATAGATAATAATACAAATACGCAATAATTAGCATAAATATGCGAAAAAATATACAGATAATTATTTAAAGGAATTTTCATGATTAAGAAAAATGATATTTTAGATTTAACAATTGAAGATTTAGGCGTAAACGGAGAGGGTATAGGCAAAGTTGATGGCTATACTCTTTTTGTTAAAGACGGAGTAATCGGCGACAAAGTTACAGTAAAGGTTATGAAGGCTAACAAGAATTTCGGGTTTGCCAGATTAATGGAAATAAAAGAGCCTTCTAAAGATAGGGTTTCGCCAAGATGCAGTGTGGCAAGACAGTGTGGCGGATGCCAAATTCAGTGCATTAATTACAAGGAGCAGCTTAGATTTAAGAAGAATAAAGTGTACAACAACCTTGTGCGAATCGGTGGTCAGAGCGACTTCGTAATGAATGATGTAATGGGAATGGATGAGCCTTTTAACTATAGAAATAAGTCTCAATTTCCAGTTGGAATGGATAAGGAAGGAAATATTATTTCAGGTTTTTATGCAGGAAGAACTCATTCTATTATAAATATAGACAGTTGCGACCTTGGCTTAAAAATTGATGGCCGTGATGTAAACAAAGAAGTCATGGATACCGTAAAGGCATTTATGACTAAATATAGAATTGCACCTTATAATGAAGTAACTCACAAGGGCTTGGTTCGACACGTACTTATTAGAATTGGTGTAAAAACAAAGCAGATAATGGTTTGCGTAATTATAAATGGCAAGAATCTTCCAAACAAAGAGAAGCTGGTTGAAGAGTTATGTAAACTTGAAGGAATGTATAGCATTTCTCTTAACATTAATACTAAGAAAAGCAATGTGATTCTTGGGGACAAGGTGATTAACTTATATGGCCCCGGATATATTGAGGATTATATTGGAGATGTGAAATTTAGAATTTCTCCGTTGTCATTTTTCCAGGTCAATCCTGTTCAGACGGAGAAATTGTACAATAAAGCTTTAGAATATGCAGATTTAACAGGCAATGAAATGGTATGGGATTTGTATTGTGGAATCGGCAGCATATCACTATTTCTTGCAAAGAAGGCAAAGCAGGTTTTGGGTGTTGAAATAGTACCGGAAGCAATTGCTGATGCAAAAATAAATGCAAAAATTAATGGAATAAATAATGCGGAATTCTTTGTTGGAGCAGCAGAGGATGTAGTAACGGAATATTTTGAAAATCACAAAGATGACGAGGAATGTAAGCCGGATGTTATTGTTGTTGACCCACCGAGAAAGGGTTGTGATCATAAGCTTCTGGAAACAATAGTGGAAATGAATCCTGAAAGAGTGGTTTACGTAAGCTGTGACAGCGCAACGCTTGCAAGAGATGTGAAGTGGCTTAGTGAAAATGGTTATAAGTTAAAAGAGGTCACACCTTGTGATATGTTTGGTCAGACAACACATATAGAGACAATAGTTGCACTACATCGGACAGATTTGTAAGAATCCTTGATTTTAGGCACTTTGAGAGGTTTTTCAGGTTTGACCAGAGTGACCGAAAAACATACAAAAAGGCAATTTCTGATGGAGTAAATGTGTCTGTGGTATTGGACTGCGGCTTCGGAAACACATCAAAGGAAAAGTAATATTTTTATCATTCAACTAAATAACAGAAGCGTGAAAGACCGTTCATTTTCAAGAAAAATTGAAAGTGAGTGGTCTTTTTTTATACCTTTAAAACGGATTTTTATTAAGACGTTTTAAAGGGCTGATTCGATGTGTTCGAGAAAGGCGATATTATGGAGACGATCCGGAATGTAGATGTAAACAGATTGCATGATTTCAAAAATCATCCATTTAAAGTAGAGATGAATACAGAATTGTGCGAGCTTATGAGAAGTATTGAAAAAGAAGGAGTGCTTGTGCCACTTCTTGTAAGGACTAATCCATACGGTGATGGATATGAAGTTATATCAGGACACAGAAGGAAGGAGGCAGCAATTTGGGCAGGAGAGACGAAGGTTCCGGTTGTGATAAGAGAATTAGATGATGATCAGGCAGTTGTGGCAATGGTTGATTCTAATCTGCATAGAGAGAATCTCAAACCTAGCGAGAAAGCATTTGCGTATAAGATGAAGCTGGATGCAATGAAACATCAGGGAAAGCACCTTGACAGTGGAGCTTTGGCTCAAGTTGGACCAAAGTTTACAGATGGAAGTCAGCTAAATGAGAAGGGCAATAATACAAGTACAATAAATAGTAATGAATTACTTGCAAGACAGGTGGGAGAGAGTGTGGCACAGATAAAACGATATATAAGGCTTACAAAGCTTATCCCAAAGATACTTGATATGGTTGATGATGGGAAGATTGCATTCACGATTGCAGTAGAACTGTCTTATCTGTCGGAGAATGAGCAGTATGAGCTTCATGCAGTCATGGATTTAGAGCAGTGCACACCATCATTGTCGCAGGCAAACAGGATGAAACGTATAAGTCAGAGCGGAAAGCTGGATATGGATGCAATCTATTCAATATTGGAAGAGGAAAAACCGAACCAGCGGGAACAGATTAAGATTTGTGCCAGTACACTTGAGGAGTATTTCCCAGATGATTTTACTCCAAAGCAAAAGGTGGAACTTATAGAGAGGCTCGTAAAAGAGTGGCATGAAAAACAGATTAAAGATAATGGAAGGAACAGGTGATTATATGAATAAAAATCAGAATATACGATTTAATATGGATAAGGAATCTGATATTATGGCATGGGAGAGCATTCACAGCAAAGATGTGGGGGAAAGATTTAAGTCACAAAACAGGTTCGTGATTGAAGCAATCAATTATTATTATGAGAGAGTTATGCGTATACAGGAAGATCCATATCTGGAAACAAGGGAAAAAGAAGATGCATTTGCGGACAGGATAGTTGGAAAGGTAGAAAGGAAAGTACTTTCCAATCTTCCTGCCTTACTGGGATTATATGTAAAGAAAGATTATGAGGAGGAATAATTATGGCGATAGACAGGACAGTTAAGTTTACAGTGAGATTAAATATGCTTAATCCGGCTCATGTAACTATTAATAAGGTTCTGAATGAGTTAAATTTGGATATATTTAAGTCAAAGAATCAGTTTTTTATAGATGCAGCAACTTATTATATCGAGAATTATGGGCAGGAAGAATTAACGCAGCCAAAGAAAGAGAAAGAGCCGGAGTTTGTATCAACAGAAGATATGGAAGCAATTGAGGAAAGAATCAGGCAGGCGGCAAAGGAAGAAGCACGTCAGGAAGCCAATAAGGAAGTTATGACAATGGTAGGAAGTTTGCTGGCTGCAATTCAGACTGGTGGAGGTGCTATGTCAGTAATGAATAAAGCTGATGCTGCTATGGAGACAGGAACGAAAAGCATATCTGATGAGGAGTCAGAGGATTATGAAGAAGATGAGACATTAGTACAGAGTGCACTAAGATGGATGATAAATGATTAGCAATAGAATATAGATTATAGAGACAGGGACTGTGTAGAAATACATGGTCCTTATTTTTATCTGCAAATATTGTAGCGACTGCCGGCATAAAACGATGGCAGAAATAAAAAGCGACTGAACAATCCGACGGCAGTAACTTAAAATGCCGTAATAATCCGACAGCATGGAACTTGAACGAAAGAAAGTCGGAAAAAGAACAAAGGAAAAGTGATGGCACAAAGCGACGGCATTATATAAGAGCGACGGCATAAAGTGAAGTCAGCTATGAAAAATGCTGTAACAAATTGCCGTCAATTAATGTGAAAAGACACCTTTACGAGATTTTAGACAATTATCAGAGCAAGAGATGCTTCAAGCAAGGGGCAAGAGAAGTTCAAATACAGCCCTCGGCGTTTGAGAGCGAAATACACCCTCCGCACAAAACTTCGTTTTGTACTCCGGGGATTTCGCGATTGCATCGAGCCTGAGAATAAATATTACTATGGCTGCATTTGAAGAATTAAATGTAGCTGATAAAAAGAAGGAGATGATAGCAATGCCAAGACATTCATTTATACAGATGACGAAACTCCATAATGTCATGGGGAGAATTGATTATATAACAAGTACAGTTAAACAGGAAAATCTATATGCCATATATGCGACACAGCCACTTCGTTCTTTTTGGAAAGATCTTGCAAAATGCAACAGAGAAGAATTTGCTAAAAGTGGAACGATAGGAAAATATATTGAGGCAAGAGAGCTGATTATAGCATTACCGGAAGGCTTGTATCATTATGAGCATGATTATCTTATCAAACATTTTGCTACGGATTTCAAGAAAAAGTATGGTGTGGACTGCTATGCAGCCCTGCATCATAACAAAAGAAAGACAAACTTTCATATTCATCTGATATTTGCAGAGAGGACGAAACTGGAAAAGCCGGTTGTTAAGGTAGCATCAAGAAACATGTTCTATGATGAAAGAGGGAAACATGTGCGTACTAAGAAAGAGATATTGGATGCAAGTGGTGACATCCGTAATGGCTGTAAGATTATCAGAAAAGGCGAGGTCTATGAGAAAAAAGAGTTTTCTATAAAAGTCGATAGATTTAAAAAGGATTCATTTCTTGATGAGGCAAAGGTGTTTTTTACAAATGAAATAAATCAGCTTGTGCTGCATGAAGAGGATAAACTTAAAGTCTTTGATAAGAACAGTCCATATCTTGCTACTAAAAAAATAGGCAAAAATAATCCAATGGAAGAACAAATAAAGGCTGACAATGAGGTACGACAGGAATGGAACAGGACTGTTGACAGAGCAATTGTAAGCGGAGTGTCAGAAGAGGACATATCAAGGATAAAGAAGAATGAAATAACAGAAAAGGTAAGGTATTCCATAGATTTATATGGAGACAGACCGGATCTTCTTGCAAGTATTATAAAGCTTGCTATTGCAGTGCTTGAACTTCTTATTAATCGCATTATGTTGGCTGCGGTTGGTGTGGCAGAAAAGATGCTGGATATTGTGCCAGAAGAAAGTAGAAATATTGAGGCTAAGACTTATCCAACAATGCCAACAATGTCACCACTTGCAAAAAAATACCTAAGTCTTCAGAATATCTATGATGAATTACAAAAGCAAAATGAAGCAATATTTGCGCAGGAGCATAAACGCAGCGAGCTGGAGATAGAACTGTCAGAATGTAATGGTGCATTTAAGGCACGAAAGCGTGGAGGGTTGCAGAATCAAATATATGAACTGAACAAACAGATTGATAATATGAAACGCTATTTGTCATCTATTGTGCAACGACATGGTTATGATAATGTAAGGGATTTTTATAGTACTTATTATACGGCTAAAGGTGAATATGCTGATTATGTGAAAGATGTTGAGGAATGGAATGTTAATCACGTTAAAAAGAATGAGAATATTCCAACTGAAGAGAATAGGACAGATAGATATCAGATTGGCGAGGAAAGGAATTTTATGAGAGATAAAGACAAAGAATATTTAATCAAAAAAAGATGATGTAATAGAGTGCTCTGGAGTGCTTGAGAAATTCAAGTTGAGATTGAAAAAATATCAGTATGCATGATATAATACTATATTATGAGAAGTTAAGTGAATATTGTGGTGGATAGGAGAATATTACATTGACAGTAAATTATGATAAGCTGTGGAAGCTGTTAATAGATAAAAAAATCAGCAAAACGCAATTGGTACATAAGAGCGGTATAAGTACAAATGCTATGGCTAAAATGGGAAAAAATCAATTTGTCAGATTGGAAGTGTTAATTAGGATATGTGATATTCTCCATTGCCGGATAGATGATATTATTGATTATTCTATGGATGTAGAAACAGAACGAGGAGGTAACTCTTATGAAATCTAATTTTGACTTTTTACAAACAGAGTTTCCTGTTTTATCAACGTTTGGTTGTCAGGCTGAAAAGTATTGCTTTTCTGATCCTAATTCATGCCTTATGAAATTGGGAATGATAGGGGAGAGCATTGTTAATTTAATGTTTACTTATGACAGAATCCAATTGCCATATGATAATACGGCAGTTACAAGAATAGATACTCTTCAAAGAGAGGGATTGCTAACAAGAGATTTAACGGATATTTTACATGCTCTTAGAAAAGCCAGAAATAAAGCTGTGCATGAGAATTATGATTCTGAATCAGAATGTAAAATTCTGCTTCAAATGGCTTATAGTCTTTGCGAATGGTTTATGCAGACTTATGGAGATTGGAATTATCAGCATCATGATTTTATTATGCCTGAATTAGAAAATAAGAGAGTTTCGGTTACACAGAAAGAGAAAGCTGCAGAAGAGAGACAGGCAGAAGAACTTACAAAACAGGCAGAACAAAAAGCAAGTACAGCAGAAGCTATTTCTAAATCAGAGCGTCAGAAGCAGGCTGGTAAAATGGCAAGTCAGCGCCCTAAATCAGAAGCTGAAACTAGATATATTATTGATGAACAATTGCGTCAAGTAGGCTGGGAGGCAGATACAGAAAATCTTCGTTATTCTAAAGGAACTCGTCCGGCAAAAGGACATAATATGGCTATTGCTGAATGGCCGACAAATTCTTCAGTAGGACAGAGCGGACGTGTAGACTATGCATTATTTGTTGACACTAAGTTGATAGGTGTCATCGAGGCAAAAGCAATACATAAGGATATTCCGTCTGTTATTGATTATCAGGGAAAAGAATATCCGCGTAATATTCGTAAGGAAGATTCAGAGTATCAGATTGGAGAATGGGGTGAATATAAAGTACCATTTACTTTTGCTACCAACGGAAGACCATATCTAAAGCAGCTTGAAACAAAGTCAGGAATATGGTTTTTAGATTTGAGAAGCCCTGCAAATAATCCGACAGCTCTTCATGGGTGGATTAGTCCTATGGGAATGGTAGAATTGCTGGAGAAAAATCCTCAAGAGGGTAATTCAGCATTGAAGGCATTGCCATATGATTTTCTTACAGATTCTAATGGGTTAAATCTGCGTGAATATCAGTTAAATGCGATAAAAGCGGCAGAACAGTCAGTTATTGAAGGAAAAAAGAATATTCTTTTAGCTATGGCAACAGGAACAGGAAAAACACGTACTGTACTAGGTATGATTTATCGCTTTTTAAAGACGAACCGATTCAAACGTATATTGTTTCTTGTTGACCGTACTTCTCTTGGGGAACAGGCATCAGATGTATTCAAAGAAATAAAGTTGGAAGACTTAATGACACTTGATGAGATATATAATATCAAGGGACTTGAAGATAAAAATATTGATAAAGAAACCAGAATACAGGTGGCAACTGTTCAGAGCATGGTTAAGCGTATTCTATATAATGATGGAGAAACTATGCCGGCGGTTACAGACTATGATCTTATTATCATAGATGAAGCACACCGCGGATATATTCTTGACAAGGAAATGGGCGACACCGAAATTTTGTATCGTGACCAAAGAGATTATCAAAGCAAATATCGAAGTGTGATTGAATATTTCGATGCGGTGAAGATTGCACTTACGGCAACACCTGCACTTCAGACGACAGAAATTTTTGGACAACCAGTGTTTAAATATACATATAGAGAAGCTGTCATAGAAGGATATTTAGTAGATCATGATGCTCCTCATCATTTGGAAACAAAACTCAGTACAGGTGGAATTCATTACAAATCGGGTGATACAGTTATGATTTATGATCCTGTGACAGGTGAAATTACAAATAGTGAGTTGTTGGATGATGAATTAGATTTTGATGTTGAACAATTTAATCGGCAGGTTATTACAGAGAATTTCAATAAGACCGTTTTAGGCGAGATTGCTAGAGATATAGATCCTGAGAATCCAGAAGAACAGGGAAAAACTCTAATATATGCAGTTGATGACCAACATGCAGATATGATTGTATCAATTTTGAGAGATATTTATTCGGAATATGGGGTCTCTAATGAGGCTATTATGAAGATAACAGGTAGCGTTGGAGGCGGCAATCCTAAGAAAGTGCAGGAGGCTATAAAACGTTTCAAGAATGAGAGTTACCCAAGCATTGCAGTAACAGTGGATTTGTTGACTACAGGAATTGATGTGCCGGAAATTACAACATTAGTGTTTATGCGTCGTGTGAAATCACGTATTTTATTTGAGCAGATGTTGGGGCGTGCTACTAGATTATGTCCGAAAATACATAAGACGCATTTTGAAATATACGATCCTGTAGGGGTATATGATTCTTTGAATGATGTGAATACGATGAAACCAGTAGTGGTTAATCCAACAACAAGCTTTACTCAGTTATTAGATGGTCTGTCTGAAATAAATGATGATAAACAGGTAGAGCAGCAGATTAATCAGATAATTGCCAAATTGCAGAGAAAGAAACGAAATATGTCGCCTAAAATGATGGACTATTTCATTAGCATGACTGATGGAAAAGACCCATCACAGCTTATTATGGAAATTGAAAAGTCAGATGTGCAGGAGGCTAAGAATCGTCTGCTTAAATATCGTGATGTATTCAAAATGCTACAAGAAACGAAAGCAAATGGTTCTCGTCCTGTTGTAGTTTCAGATGCAGAGGATGTATTAACAGAACATTCACGTGGATATGGAAATGCAGAAAAACCAGAAGATTACCTGAATGCATTTTCACGATATATTCAGAGCAATCGAAATGAAATTGCAGCATTGAATATTATTTGTACCAGACCTAAGGATTTGACAAGAAAAGATTTGAAGGATTTAAGATTAACACTTGACAGAGAAGGATTTACTACACAGCAGTTGAATACTGCACTTTATGAATTGACTAATGAAGAGATAATGGCAGATATTATAAGCTTGATTCGACGCTATGCAATTGGATCAACGCTTATTAGTCATGAAGCACGTATTCACAGAGCTGTTGAGAAACTTAGAAAAAAACATAATTTCTCAAAGCAGGAACAGAGCTGGATATCCCGCATTGAAAAATATCTGCTGGGGGAATCTGTAATGAATATCAAGGTATTTGATGAAGACAGCAGATTCGCAAGCTATGGAGGCTTCAAAAAGATAAATAAAGTATTTCAGAATAACCTTGAAAGCATTGTGCTTGAATTAAATGAATATTTGTATGATGACGGAGGAAATGTTGCATGACAACACAAGAAATTGTATCAAAATTATGGAATTTATGTAATGTATTAAGAGATGATGGCATCACATATCATCAGTATGTTACAGAATTAACATATATTTTGTTTTTGAAAATGGCGAAGGAAACTGGAACAGAAGAACAGATTCCAGAGAAATATCGTTGGGATGAATTGAAGGCTAAAAGCGGAGTAGAATTAAAAAAATTTTACAAGGAACTGTTATCAGAACTAGGGGATAATGGTACAGGCAGAATTCGTGAAATATATCAGGGTGCAGCGACAAATATTGATGAGCCTAAGAATCTTGAGAAAATTATAGCTACGATAGACAGTCTTGATTGGTATTCTGCGAGAGAAGAAGGACTTGGAAATTTATATGAAGGATTACTTGAGAAAAATGCTAATGAAAAGAAATCGGGTGCAGGTCAGTATTTTACTCCACGTGTTTTGATTGATGTTATGACAAAACTTATGAAACCCCAAGTAGGAGAGAGATGTAACGACCCTGCCTGTGGAACATTTGGTTTTATGATTGCTGCTCATCAATATGTTGCAGAGCATACAGATAATTTTTTTGATATTGAAGATGCAGATATGGCGAGATTTGAGAGGGAGGAAGCATTTACAGGCTGTGAGCTTGTACATGATACACACCGGTTGGCATTGATGAATGCTATGCTCCATGATATCGAAGCTCCTATTACATTAGGCGATACGCTTTCAAATATAGGAAAATCAATGCATGATTACGATTTGGTTCTGACAAATCCACCATTTGGAACTAAGAAAGGCGGAGAACGTGCTACACGTGATGATTTTACTTATCCTACAAGTAACAAACAGTTAAACTTTTTACAGCATATTTATCGAAGTCTTAAAAACAACGGAAAAGCAAGAGCTGCTGTTGTATTGCCGGATAATGTGTTATTTGCGGATGGTGATGGCGAGAAAATTAGACGGGATTTATTAGATAAATGTAATCTACATACAATTCTGCGTCTTCCTACCGGAATATTCTATGCACAGGGTGTTAAGACAAATGTACTTTTCTTTACTCGTGGAAAAACAGACAAGGGAAATACAAAAGAAGTCTGGATTTATGATCTTAGAAATGATATGCCATCATTTGGAAAAACTAATCCTTTAAAGCCAGAGCACTTTGATGACTTTATAGCATGCTATGCAGATGGAGACTTAAGCAAACGAAAAGAAACATATAGTGAAGAAAATCCAAATGGAAGATGGCGTAAATTCTCAATTCAGGATATTCTTGCAAGAGATAAAACAAGTCTTGATATTACATGGATGAAGACAGAATCTGATACAGATAATTATACACTTGCGGAATTATTAGATCAGATTAAAGAAAAATCTCAGAATATTGCCAAGGCAGTTTCAGAATTGGAACAACTGATTGGAGAAGTGGAGGAGTAATGGATACAAAAGCATTAAGACAAAAAATACTTGATCTTGCTATCCGTGGCAAACTTGTTCCGCAGGATCCAAATGATGAACCAGCAGAGGTATTGTTGGAACGCATCAGAGAGCAGAAGCAGCAGATGTTCAAGGAAGGTAAGCTCAAGAAAAAGGATATTAAGAATGATACAATTATCTTTAAAGGTGAGGATAATTTGCATTATGAGAAGTTCCAGGATGGAACTGTAAAATGTATTGAAGATGAGATACCGTTTGAAGTGCCGGAGGGGTGGTGCTGGGTACGAGTTAGAGATATTGCAATGGTTAAAGGTGGAAAGAGGTTACCTAAAGGAGCAAGTTTTTCAGAAGAGATTACTACCCATGCATATATCAGAGTAACTGATATGAAAAATCATTCTGTCAATATTTCTAATTTGAGGTATATTTCTGATGAAATATTTTCAGCAATCAAGAATTACACAATTGCAAAAGATGATTTGTATGTAACAATAGCTGGAACAATTGGTGTTGTTGGAGAAATTCCAGACAAGTTGGACGGAATGAATCTCACCGAAAATGCTGTAAAAATAACAAATATAGCCATAAATAAGTCATTCCTTTGCATAATATTGCAAACGGATTTTGTTCAACAGCAGTTTCAAAATAAAACCCACCAAGTGGCGATGCCAAAGTTGGCATTAGAAAGAATTCTTTCAACTTTGATTCCTATATGTCCATATGTACAGCAGCTACAAATTGTTGATAGATTTCAAATCTGTGACAATTTCTTATCTACTATTGATACTGAAAAAGAAGAACTTCAAAAAATAGTATCTTTAAGTAAGTACAAAATCCTTGACCTCGCCATCCGTGGTAAACTTGTTCCACAAGACCCGAATGACGAACCAGCATCTGTGATATTGGAGCGTATTCGTACAGAGAAAGAAGAACTGATTAAACAAGGCAAAATCAAGCGTGATAAGAAGGAATCTGTTATCTTTAAAGGTGATGATAACTCTTATTATGGAATACATTTGCCAGATAGTTGGAATTGGGCATCTCTGAGAGAAATCGCACTTTCAATTAGTGATGGTTCTCATAATCCACCACCAAATAATGGTAGTGGCATCCCTTTGTTAAGTGCCGCAAATATAAATGATAATTCTATTTTAATGAACGAAATATCACGATGGATTACAAACGAAGAATGGAAAATTGAAAATCAACGTACTAATATTGAAGTTGGCGATGTATTGCTTACTATTGTTGGCAGTATTGGTCGAAGTGCAGTAGTTCAGAACAACAATCATTTTGCATTACAAAGGAGCGTTGCAGTTATTAAACCATGCTTAATTAATCCTTTATATTTGATGCACATTGTCCAATCTCCTCAAATTCAAAAATGGCTCACTGACAATAGTAAAGGGACAGCTCAAAAAGGAATATATCTTAATGCACTTTCTCTTATGATTATTCCAATCCCTCCATTAGCAGAGCAAGCAAGAATTGTCGAGCATATTCATATTGCATATAAACATCTTGATTTGATTTCAAATGCATTACTTTAGAAAACAGCCGCCCTCATTCAAGGACGGCTTAATATTTTTACCAGGTTACTATTTTATCTACAAGCTCCTGCTGTTCGCTGGCGGTACGGCGAAGGTAAATGCGTGTTGTCTCAATGCTCTCATGCCCCATAAGGTCGGCAAGCAAAGCAATATCATTGTACTTTTCAAGGAAGTTCTTTGCGTATCTGTGACGGAATGAATGCGGGTAAACCACCTTTTTATCAAGTCCGTATTTCTCGGCATAGTTTTTAAGTTGCTGAGAAATTCCTCTTGTGGTAATTCTTTCTCCATATCTGTTAAGAAACAAATAGCCAGAGGAACGGTGCGATTCCTCCAGCCATTCAAGAGTTTCTATTTTTAACTTTTGTGGTATGTATAATCGTCGTAGTTTACCACCTTTTGTGTATAGGTCAAAATATCCAATTTCTATATGTTCAATCTTAATTTGAATCAGCTCGCTTACTCTTGCACCTGTAGCTGCTAAATACCAAACTACAAAATACCATTCCATATTATTATCCTTTTTGAGTTGCTTCTTAAGAAAATTGTAATCTGCATTGCTGATAACATTTTCTAAGAAGTTTTTTTGCTGCACTTTTACAGCTTTTAGCTGTAAGTGCTGTTCTTCTAAATATTCCAAATATTTGTTTATTGCCTGTATACGTAGATTTACCGTTTTAGGCTTAAAGAATTCCATCAAATACCCTTTGTAGGAAAGCAGATTTTCTTTGCTAACAACATCGTAATTCGCATTGAAATAATTCACTGTCCATAGATACGATGTTATCGTATTTTCTGACAAATTTTCCTTTCTCAAGTATTCTTCAAATGTTATTTTTGTCTCCATAAAAAGACACCTCCGATATAATATTTTTGCGAGAAATTCGCTCTAATATTATATCGAAGATGTTTACACTCCTCTTATTATGAGAAGACTGATGGTGAGGTGTCTTGCATTGATGAAGAAATACCATATAATATTCCAGATACTTGGACATGGGTGCGTTTAGAAAATTGCTGTGTTAAAGAAATTCGTCGAGGGAAATCTCCAAAATATGCAGAAATCAGCAATGTTATTGTATTTGCTCAGAAATGCAACACCAAATACAACGGCATAGATATTAGTTTGGCTCAATATCTTGACGAGACCACAATAAAACGTTATCCGACTGATGAACATATGCAAGATGGAGATATAGTAATTAACTCAACTGGAACAGGTACTCTTGGACGAGTCGGAATTTATAGAAATACCGATAATACTACAGGTCTCTTAATTGTTCCTGATTCCCATGTTACGGTAATTCGTAGCTTTAGTTGCATCAGCTCATATTACCTATATGCTTTCATGAAGGCACATCAAACCGAACTTGAAAAGAAAGGTGAAGGATCAACAAATCAAAAGGAATTAAAGCCACTTACATTAAAAGAAATGCTCATCGCAGTTCCTCCGATATCTGAACAGAAACGCATTAATAAATCTATAAATGTTGCATTTAGCCACCTAGCTATAATCGAAAAGTGCCTCAATTGAGACTCTTCTCAATATGCTCTATTGCTGAAAAAGTTGTTTTGAGCTTGTTGCAAATATTTTCTTGCTCTTTGGTTGGTGGAATAGGTATAACCAAGTTAAGAATATCTTCACGAGATATTCCCGGAATAAGTCCCTTGGCAGCTTGTTTGATTTTCGTCATTGAATATTCAATGCATAATGTCAGAAAATCAACATTAAGGCTATAGATATTGCGAATAGCCATAATTTGACGCGCAATGTGAGCTTCGCCAAAGTTATTATGTGCGATTTCGCCGATAGTTCCTTTGCAAGTCAGAAGTAAGTCTCCCCTCCGAGTAATAACTTGCGGAACGGTAGTCCAACGAACTAAGCTAATATGCCCATTTCTAAAATTGCTTGCACCTGTAATATATGGAATTCCATCATTTTTATCGTTATATTCTGATGGAGACAAATCTCTTCCAGATATGAGTTCCCATGCAGTCTTTAGACGAATAAAAGCCCAACCTTCTGACAATTCAAACGGAATTTCTTCATCAATGCAATTTACTTTATTGCCAATCTTCTCATAATAAGAGTTATCATCACCTTTGAAGATGACAGATTCCTTCTTATCACGCTTGATTTTTCCTTGCTTGATAAGTTCTTCTTTTTCAGCACGGATACGCTCAAGAAGAACAGAAGCCGGCTCGTCATTCGGGTCTTGTGGGACAATTTTACCACGGATGGCAAGGTCGAGAATTTTAGATTTTGTATTACTTATACTTGTGCTAAGTATTTCTTTATTTTTTGAAATACTATCAATCAAATTTATAGCAGACTTCAAAGTATTACTAATTCTAAGTTGTTCGTTATATGGTGGTACAGGTATCCATAAAGTTTTTAATATTGCGGCTTTGATACCAGCTACAGTGCTTCCAGTTTTATTAACATATAATTGTTGCTGAAAAAAATCACTCAATATAAACATTAACATAACATAATTTATCAATTCATTCTTTGAACCATATTGTTGAAACGTAATTAATCTTTGCCCTGCACTAAATTTTTCCATATCAGCTAAAGCTGCATTGCCCAAAGGAGCTTCCGTTGTAAATAAAATATCACCTTTTTTTGAAATGCCACGTTGCTGCCGTTCTTTAAACTCTTCTTCTGATATATAATCATCAATTGTATAATCAATATATCCAGATTTGACATTTTTTGCAGTAACCAAAGGTATTCCATTTGTTATTTTAGTTGGTGTTGCACCCCGATAATCAATAAAATTATATATATCGTTCAACTTACACCAAGCCCACCCCTCCGGCACTTCAAACGGTATCTCATCTTCAATACATTTTACAGTTCCATCCTGGAACTTCTCATAATGCAAATTATTGACACAAGTAGTAAGGTTAAGGTACCTTCGGGGAAAATAAAAAAGTGGAGCCCACGCATGGAACTCCACAGGCTACGGGCATCGCAAGTTTCCGTAGCGCAACCATATGTACATTAACATTACAGGATGCGTATGTCAATAAACTCAGGATAGATATTAAATTATATTTTCCTGTATCGGCTGATTTTATCCCAGTTAGCAGGAAACCCCATATTATCAAGCAATTGTTTCTCTGTAAGATGAGGACACTGCTTAATTACAGTTTTTATAAGTTTTGAAAGAGCAGTTTTAAAGAGTTTGAATTCATCATTATTTATCAGGTAGCGTAGGGCAATTACAACTGCGAATAAATCCTGCTTGCCGTATATATAGTGATTATTGTTTTGAGTTATTTGAAGCTTTTTGTGTAGCAGAGTATCAGGAATCGTCTCGTTTATTCTGAATGAGAACAGACGCTCTCCATGAGCACATACATTACGGCATTTGCCTATAATGTTGATAAACTGATGCAATTGTTTTTCTGAAACATTCTGAAAGTTTTTGCTGATTTTGGTTCTAATATCAGTAGTTGCATATTGATACATTTTGGAAATCTGCCCAAATGTTAAAGCATTTGTTGCAACCCATAATGGTACATTGTGATATGTATTGACTGAATGCTCAATATAGGCATATTTGCTAGGTGTAGCAATAACTTTTTGTAATGAATGAGTCAGGCGAAGCAGTTCACGATGGTTCTTTCTGGTGTGATTATAATTATTTATATCAAGATACATGGACTGCTGTTCACCATATTTTTCACAGAAGTGATAGGAAAACATGGATTTTATATGGCGTTCTACATGAAGAATGTATTTCAGAAACAAAGTGCGTAGCTCTTCATCAAAGTAGTAGAAAGAAACTAATTCATCAAAAGTAACGCCATGAATATATTTATTTGACGGAGCGTGTTTGAAAAGAGATTTGTATCCACCTATTAGAGAATAGTAGCTGAGTTCTTCCAGTTTTTTAGTGGCATATTCGTGATTAGGAATAGCAAGTTGCTTGTCATATTCAAGAATATGTAGCTGCTGCTCATAGGTGAGAAAGTTTTTTGCCATATAGTATTTCCTTTCTGAAACAGGCATAAAAAAAGTGGAGCCCACGCATGGAACTCCACCGGCTACGGGCATCGCAAGTTTCCGTAGCACAACCACTACAAATAATATACCATTGATATCTGGCGATGTCAAACAGTATTTTTTTAGTGGCATTAATAGTTTATGCGTTTCTGTGTGTGATATTCTTATTTTGTTCATTCTTGGCATTCAGCCATTTTTCTTTATATTCCAGTGCTTTCTCAGGCTTGTGCCATCTGGCATATAGATTATTCAGATATCCGTATACAGATTTCAGATAGTTATTCTTAGAAACATAATTATCAAATGCTGAAACAGCAGTATCAGATGAAGCTAAATCAGAATCACTGGTATCCATAGCAGCATTGATAATACTCTCTGCTGCCAGTAGATTCTTTTCGGCTTCTACTGGTTTACCTTCCTTTAATGCAATTATTCCGGAAGCAAGTCGGCAGCAGCCATAATCTAAAGTGTTGTAGCCTTCGTTATCTGTTACAAGAGCATCATATTGATTAAGGACAAGCCGTGCAAGCTCTAAATCACCAGCAAGTATCAGCATATTTACAAGATTAAGCATCTGTTGGAGCATATCATGCGTTTCAATTATGCCGGTGTCAGCATATGAAATCCTTATCTCAAATGCCTTGTGTAAGGCTTCGGTTGCTTTATCAGTTTTTTTAAGTGCAAGATATACATTGGACAGATTGTTATAAAGATTTGAGAGTAGATTGATATAGCGCTTCTGATTCATGGTGTTCATAGTGTCATCTTCATTTTCAAGCAGGTGTATAGCTTTTTCACGTTTCTTTACAGCCACATCATAATCCTTTCTCATGTATGAAAGCTCTGCTTTGTAGTCTAAAAGTAATGCTCTGTCACAGACAGAATCGATATGCTCCTGTTCCATAAGGTATGATATCCGGTCAGCCAGTTTTGACATATAATCCCTGACAGAGTATTTTTCAAGATATGGAAACATATCCTGAAGGAATAATAGATAACAGGCAGAATTATCATTGATGATGTTTTCTACAACACTTATCATAGCCTGTATCGTATTATCGGGCTTTCGGACTTCTAAGCCATGCATCAAGCAGATTGAGTGAAGACTGTTTACAAGTGTCTGACAATTGGAAATGCAAGGATTTAATTCCTCATATATGATTTCCTGTATCAGAGGATGCAGGTTTATTTTCTTATTCTCTATGTCATCTGTTATAAAACCATATCGGGCAAGATAATTAACATCATGTAAAGAGGCGAGCTGCAGCCAGTTCCTGAAATGATTCTTATACACGCCAGATACCGGAAGGATTGACAGGTTCTTAAGTATATCGGTTTGAGAAGAATTAAGCCGGCTGATCTGCATAAGAATACGCAAATGTTCAATCATAAGCCCATCATAATAATCCCCATCTTTATATAATTCCACATTTTCACTATCTGTGATATTAAGCCCACACTGCTTTAATTCATGCAGTAATTCATCAGGCTCAAGACCGCCTGCTGCAAGTGAAAGAGCTGATAATACGACAGTCAGGGTGTGGGAATGAACTTCTCTTATTATCTGTTTAACTGTTTCAGTATCATCATCCGAATAAGGACAATGCGAAGCAAAAAGCTGTAAAAGGTCTTTTTCAGATGCTATCTCTTTAATCTTAATCGAAGCATATTGTTTTACTTCACAGCGTGTCGTGACAAGCAATTCAAAATCATTCTTTACAAATTCTTTGAAAAAAGCATCATCCTTAGGAAGTGCATTAAAGTTATCCAGTATCACAAGGCTGTCCTGATGCAGGGAGCGTAGCAGTCGGTAATGTGAGTCAAATAGAGCATCCTCATCCATATCTGATGTATCATCTGAAAATTCCATGGCTGCAATGTCTTTTCGCAGGCTGCCGGAATAAAACAGGTAGATGATATTGGTATATTTCTTTTTATTCCTGCTGGCATAATATTTTGCCAGTTCACTTTTTCCTATTCCTGCGATTCCATTTATGAAAACAACGGATTCAGAAGCAAGCAGTCTGCCACATTCTTTTATCTCATCATTTCTTCCGATGAATTCTTTTACAACAGCCGGCAAACGATTACTTAGCAGAATGTCAGTAAGCTCCGGTGAATACAGGTTCTTTCTGTTATGGTCAGATAATATGGCGTAAAGCATAACATCTGTAAAAAATGTGGCATTATCATCAATGGCAATTAATTCATCAGCTTTGGTAATGCCAATTATTTTTCGGCTGTTATTAATCATATCTTCCAACAAATATCTGGTATTAGAAACATTTATAAGATTAGGAATAATCTTGTTCTTAAAGTCCGTAATCATCTGATTACGCCCGGTATCATTTTTGTATTCATTCAGAATATCTACAGGAACAGGTCTTGCTCCATTACACCAGCGGCTGAATGTGATGTTATCATCTGAAGCTTCACCATAGTCAGCGGCTTCATCCAACAGGCAGAGCGAAAACAGGTCACGCACAAGCCGGTGCTGTGGGTAAGTCTTTATTTTATTGTCAAGTAATGCACCTGTCACATGTGCAAATGTCAATTGATTTTTCATACTTTCTCCATGTCTATGTCAACTTCCAGTCAACATGTCGTCAATGTGTTTCATTCTCAAAATTTACTATCATTATCACAACAAAACATAGCCAGCAGACAGCAGAAGATATCTGAAATGGCTATAAATATTATAACATAGAACAAACATATGTTCTACAACTTTTTTGTACATTGAAAACTAAATGAGCTTTATCATATGCCAACAGAACCAGCGAAGATGTTTCCGGTAGGAAACGGAGCGGGTGAAGACACTTCCGTCAAGGGTGGGAAACGGACTCGAACAGGAGTAGCCCACAGGTCACGAAGCGATTCGGGGGACTAAAGGTCAGCTGTGAGACTGACAACATGTGATATGCAGAAAGCCAAATGAAGTATCTTTCAACGGTATGATTATCACAATTGAGATTTCGGTAAAAGAAGGTGATATGTTTAGTATTTTAAGAAGGGGGTGTTTACACATGGCAAAAGAATTAGAATTAGCCAAGAAACTGGCTGTACTTGGGTGGATTTTCCGCAAGGGACTGATTACCGAAGATGAGTACAGTAGAACAAGAATTCATATTATGAGTGAATATGATGTTATAACTTTTATGACAGCATAGCCGCACATTCGTTAATATTTATATTTTGAATTATAGTGTAGGCAGTAGCAGAAATGATGTTACTGCCAATTTATTTTATACAGACAGATTTTAGGGAAGGAGCGTTTTCTATGGATGAAAAACAGGTAGAAGTAATAAAGAAAGTGGATGGTCCTGTTATCAGAGACCGCAGAAAGATGGGAAAACCACTTACTATTACAAGAAAAAGAGTAGCAGCATATGTCCGTGTCAGCACGAATGGAGAAGAGCAGATACAGAGCTTTAATTCACAGAAGCAGTACTATCAGGATAAGATAGATTCCAATAAAGAGTGGGTTATGGTTGGGATATACGCTGATGAGGGTATCACAGGAACCAAAACAACGAAAAGAGAGCAGTTTCTTAAGATGATTGATGATTGTATGAATGGTCTTATAGATATTGTAATTACGAAGTCAGTATCAAGATTTTCACGAAATCTTGTTGATACACTGCAATATACCAGAATGCTAAAGGTAAAGGGAGTTACAGTAATTTTTGAAAAAGAGAATATTGACACATCAAAGATGGAAAGTGAGATGCAGTTATCACTTTTATCTGCTCTTGCACAGAATGAGGTTGAGTCTTTATCCCAGAATGTGACAATGGGTGTGCAGATGAAAATGTCCAGAGGAGAGCTGATGGGATTTAACGGATGTCTCGGATATGATTATAACCCGGAGGATAAGAGTATAACTATCAATGAAGCAGAAGCAGAGACAGTTCGCCTGATTTATGATTTGTATCTGCAGGGATATGGTGCATATAGAATTGCGAAGGAGCTTACGAGGCTTGGTAAGGTCAATAAAAAGGGCAATGTTAAGTGGACAGACAGCGGTGTTAGGGGAATTCTTAAGAATGAAAAGTACAAGGGCGATTTGCTTATGGGAAAAACTTACACAGTAGACCCGATATCAAAGAGGCGTCTGGATAATCACGGTGAATCCAATAAATATTATACGAAGAATCATCATGAAGCCATTATTTCAGAGGAAGAGTGGGATAAAGTTCAGGATATTTTAAAAAGCAGATATCGTACTAATGAAAATGTATCAGATGCGGAGAGAATCAAGTTTGCAAGAAAATACGCTTTTAGCAGTATGTGTCAGTGTGGTTTCTGTGGAACTAATCTCACCAGACGTTCCCATAATCAGGATACAAAGCATAAAAAGCCGGTATGGAAATGCCGGACGGCAACGAATAAGGGAATTGCAAACTGCCCACATAGCAAAGCCGTAGATGAAGTGGTTATCGAAAATGCGTTTCTTGAGATGTTTAAGTTGCTTGCAGAGAATTTTGATGATGTACTTGAATCTGTGTTGTCATCAGTGGAAGAAACATTATCCAAAGACGACAGTACAGAAAAATTGAAGCGTATTGAGAAAGAGATTTCCTCGCTTGAAAAGAAGAGAAAAAAATTGACTGATATGTATCTGGATGATAAAATTTCTAAAGAAGCTTATGACGATAAATACAGTGAGATTAGCAATAAGTTGGATAAATGTGAAGAAGAAAAGCATTTATTTTCTGACTGCGTATTATCACAGAAGAATATTGCTGATAAGATGAAACTCATCAGGCAGAAGCTTAAAGGGGCTGATGTACTTGATGAATTTGACAGAGTAGTATTTGAAAGCATTGTGGAGAAAGTCGTTGTCGGTGATATGGAAGAGGATGGCACAGCTGATCCGTATAAGCTGACATTTGTGCTAAAGGGTATGGATGACAGAAGCATACCATATGCCAGAGACCGATATATGAATCTTTGTGAAAAGGCTGTGTAGACAACAAGGAGGAGCTTAAAAATGAGCGATAATCATGACTTGTTGAATGATAAAGATGTGTGTTCTTTTGAAGAACACGAGGCAGAAAATGTGTGTTCCAACAAAGATGCCGTTGCATGTAGAGTGCGTGGTTGCACTACATCGGGTCGATATGTAAGAATCCTTATTTTTTTGAAAGGAGCATTTGAAAATGGAAGAAATTAAGAATGTTAATCTGACACAATTGAAACCTTTTAAAAATCATCCCTTTAGGATTTCTTCACAATCCAAAATATAACGTATATCCAGTCATCGAATTTATTGAAAAGCACATTAGTAAACTTTGCGAAGAAGGTGTTGTATGGGCAGGATATTTTATGTGTCTAGAAAAAGATGGATAAAGCAATAGATAATTGAAATTCAAGAGAAAACGTAGTAAAATACAAACATACAATTGTACCATTGGACGGAATTATAAAATAGTATAATACAGAAACTATAACACAGATAAAATGATAAATGGTGCTTTTGGTTAACGATATAAAAAGAAAGGGGAATAAGATATGAGCAGGAGCATAAAGAAATGTTTTGCAGTTATGCTAGCACTCGTTGTTTTCGTGTCGGGGATGAGCAATATGTCATTATCTACATTGGCAGATGATACAATTCAAGAAACAACTGCGATTTCTGAAGAGACAACTGATACAAAAGAAAACAAGACGCCTGCAAAAGAAGATGCAACGCCTGCAAAAGAAGATGCAACGCCTGCAAAAGAAGATGCAACGCTTGCAAAAGAAGATGCAACGCCTGCAAAAGAAGATGCAACCCTTGCAGAGGAAGATGCAACAGTGTGGGAAGAAAGCACCAAAGATGTAACAGCAGAATTGGGACGTGCTAAAAATCCTGTGGAAAAAATTGTGGATACGCCTTTGAAAAAAGCTGTTAGAGCAGTTCTTCCGGAACCAAGCGGTCTGGGAAGATTTGAGGCAGAAAATTGCGATACTGTGCACGGCTCAGGAAGTGAACCAAAGAAAAACAGTGGCAATGAAAATTTTTCGAATAGTGGTTGGGTTTCCGACATGAATACATGGCCGAATGATGAACCTTCCTACATTACGACAAATGTAAATTGTCCGTCTGCTGGAAGATATGAAATCAAAATCGGATATACTGCTGGGATTAATGGTATGGGCGATGATAAAAGTAAGCCGACAGAAATTGACGTCAGAGTTAACGATGGAGAGTGGATTCATATAGATGGTGTTCCTTTAACAGATTCTTGGAATACTGTTAGTGTCGTTAGTAAAGAAATTAATTTAAAGAAGGGTAATAATAAGATTGATGTTACAGGTGCGCGCAATGTGTGGTATGGTGATACCAATAATTGGCAGTGGGTCAATCTGGATTATTTTGACCTTGTGGCAATAGAAGTGCCGGCAGAAGGCAGACATGAAGCAGAACATGCTGATTCATATACACAAGGCGGTGCAAAGAATCCGGCTAAAGTTGATATCAATGCAGATAATGATTGGAATAAAAAGTTTTCGGGAAGTGGATATGTTGGCAACTTAAATTCCTATCCTCTGGATGATGAAGGAAAGGATATTCGTTCCTATCTGACACAGAAATTATACGCTGAAAGACCGGGAAAATATTTGTTGACCATAGGATATGCGTATAGAAATAATGCAGGTGATGGCAGCAAACCTACGAATATTGATGTCAGATTGAATGGAGGATCATGGAAATCTGTTACAGCAAACCAAACGGCAGATTGGAATGATGTAAGAGAGGTTAGCACTGTTATTGAATTAAAACGTGGAGAAAATACCATAGATATAACAGGTGCAAGTAATATATGGTATGCAGGAACAGGAGATTACTGGCAGCAGATTAATTTAGACTATTTTGATATTTCTTCTCCTTTAGCAGAAGGAATACATGAAGCAGAAGAGTATCATGTATCCGGAAACAAAAGTGACGATAAGCAGTATAAAATAAAAGATGATGGTGGTGGCATTTATTCTGAAAATAAATATGCAACTATTTGGAATACTCTGACAGGTGAGGAACATGAGTACCTGGGGTATAATGTTTATGCACAGCATGCAGGTAAATATAAGCTTGCTGTTAAATATGGAACCAAATATGATGGAGATATATTTGTAAAGATAGGAAAGGGAGAATGGAAACAACTTTCCGCTCCGTCTACAGGAGAGTGGAATGTAGTAAAGACCGTAGAGATGGACATTACATTGCCAAAAGGTGAGAATACAATATATATTGCCGGACGCCAAACAACGGGCAATAAATATAACGAGTATATCAATATTGATTGTTTCGAATTAACACGACAGGTAGATAAGTCCAATATCGCATTGGATAAGCCGGTCAGAACCAGTGGTAACCGTAGTGATGATGTCAATGATAAGGATAATTATAAAAGGTACTTTCCGGAAGAAGCGGTAGATGGTTATGATGATTCCAGATGGGGAGGTCGTGCAAATCAGAATGAAAACTGGTTTGAGATAGATCTTGAGGGGATTTATGAAATCAATCAGGTTATGTTGAAGTTTGAACGTGCCTATCCAAAGGATTTTGAAATTCAGGTTTCCAGAGACAGAAAATCATGGACGACTACAGAAACTGTAAAGGGCTGGACACCTTCCGAGAATGCAGATCCGAATGCAAAATACCAATGGAATTCTAATATTTCTTATCATGGAAAGGCAAGATATATCAGAATTAATGCGACAAGTCTTAAAAATAAAGGTTGGGGATTGTCTATTTGGGAGTTTGTTGTAAAAGGCGATAAACTGCCGGCAGATGTGAAAGATGTGGCAGTAAATAAAACAGCAACAGCAAGTTCAAGTAACGAGAATGAAGTTGCATGGGCGATTGACGGAAAAGATGACTCCAGATGGGGATCTATCAGTGGAGATGCGCAGTGGTATCAGATTAACCTTGGAAAAGAATATGCGTTACACAGTGTAGACTTAAAATTTGAACGTGCGTATCCGGAGGACTTTACAATTAAAACATCGAAGGATGGAAAGTCATGGGAGACAATAAAGACTGTAACCGGATGGAAAAATCCAGGGTCAGCAGGCAATCTTAGTTCCAGTGCCAGAGTTGGATATAGCTTTAAACTGGACAGTGAAAAAAATGCATCTTACATTCGGATAGAGTCATCGAAAGCTGCTAATAGCTCATGGGGACTATCTATCTGGGAGTTTGAAGCATGGGGTAAGGAAACGAATTTACAGGAATATTGGAAAGATGTTCAAGGGAAAAAGTACGGAATTTATCCGGTCGATAAACTATATGATAAAACCGAAACGGAAAAAGCGGCTCATATGAAGTATGCGGATGGATCGGAAAAAGATTATACAATATTAAATTCAGATTTGGTGCAGGGAGATGTATTAGCCACAAATGACACTTATGAAGTCGTTTATGAACCAGGCAAAAATAATTACATCTATTTCTACGTTAATCCAAGAGATATACATATTGATTTTGGAGAAGATGAAAATAACGAGAAAGATAAAGTACGTTGGTCTGGAAATTCGAAAGATGCAAACCTTGTTAAAAATAATAACAAGTGGGGGGCAAATGATTATAATAGTGATGTTTTAGAATTCTGTGGGCAGAAAGCAGCCACTGTTCAGTATAAAATTAAGGATTTGGGAAATAAAGATTCTGTTAGCACATGGATTGGATGTCAGATTTATGGTACAACAAACAATGTAAGTGATCTTGGTAAGAAAGATCCTAAATTTGAAATTAAAATTAAAATTAACATTACAAAAGCACATAGCCTTTCCATTGTAGACACTATTGAAGAGGATGGTTGTCTGGGTGTGAAGGATCCCCAAAATATTAAATATAAATGGCAGAGAAGCAGTGATGGCGTAAACGACTGGCAGGATATACCAGAGAAGAGAGATGACATGCAGGTATTGTATAATGGTGGAAAGAAACTTGATGTTTCTCGTGATGCAGGTGGTGGTATGTATTACCGTGTCAGTGAAGATGGAAAAGACGATTGGTCATTGGTATATAGAGTAAACTACTATAATAATGTACAGAATGGTGACTTTGAAAATCCGATTATGTGCACACCGGGAAAATCAGGAGCGTCGTTCCCATTTAACGCGAATGGGGATGAACAGCAATATCCGAATGGATATCCGGGGCTGTATTGGAAAACAACAGGACCAGGCTGGCAAAGTATTAATGGCGGTACCAAGGTTGGTCATGATATTGAAATTGTTAATGGTAGAAATCTGAAAGTAAATAAAGAGTACCAGGAAGGTCAGTTTTCCGTAACTTATGAGGAAATGTATAAAGATGGGACCCATGGTGATCAGTTTGCTGAATTGAATTGTGAGAATATCGGGGCGTTGTATCAAGATATTCTGACAACACCTTCATCAGAGTGTTATTGGGATTTGGATCATGCAGGACGTTGGAATCAAAATACGATGTATGTCGTGGCAATGGCGGCAAGAGATGCAAGGAAATATATGACTCCAGAGCAGTTGAATCCAAATAATGGTATGTCAGATACCTTTATCCAAAAACTGAAAGCAATGGATAATAATAATAAGTTGGTGAATTCCACAGGATATGATGAGGGAACAGAAATCAATCTCAAGGATGGAATTGTGGCAAGAGTATGGAAAGTTCGTAGCGAGTCTGTTGCAGCAGGGCATTGGGAACACCATAAAGGAAAGTATAAAGTGCCGAGTGAAGATAAGGATCATTTAACACGTTTCTTCTTTGTTTCTGTAGAGGGTGGCGGAAAAACACAGAGTGCAATCCGCAATGGTGGAGACCTTACCGTAGGAAACCTTTTGGATAATGTTTCCTTTGAAATGAGGAAAAATTATTCCATAACATATAAACTTCAGGAATATGATGCAAATGGCAAGCTAAACACAGTAACAGAGCATACAATAGAGGGGAAAACGGTTCCTGGTGGAAAGGTAGTTGTTCCTAGTAGTTTTAAGCAAGACGGTACAACTTACAATCTGTCCGACTATACTTTAACAAATGCAAAAATGAACGATAAGGACTTCTATTATAATAATAAAGGGCAGATGACTGTAGAATTTAATCATGATACATTAGTTCTTGTGTATGTAAAAAATATTATAACGGTCACAAAGATTGTGCAGGGTGTGGAAGCAAAAAATCTTCCGAAGGATTACAAGGTGACCGTTGAATTAGCGAAAGTAAATGGAAATCAGAAGAAATTAGTAACACTGAGTGATTTTAAAGAAATCGAAAAAGTGAATGCGAATGATGCCGGAGGGCTTTTCGCAAGTGGAACGATTCAAGCTTCAGAGTTAGGCTTACAGGATGGTGACCGATATACAGTTGTTGAAAAGGTTGACAGAACATTCAATGGTAAAGATAACAATAGTTATGCATTGGTTAAGATTACTAACAGCATTAATGAAAAAATTAATAATTTGCCAGTAAATGCAAATCAACAATTTGAGTATTCAATTGATACAAACGGAATTAATTATAAAGGAAGTCAGTCAAATTCAGCGACAATCACCAATATTTATAAGCCGACACATACGATTAAAGTTACAAAGAATGTAGAAGGCAAATTTGGTGAACGGGATAAGCCATTTAAATTCACGTTGACATTGAGTGAAGCGGCGGTAAGTTATAATGATGACAACTTCCCGAATGATAGAAAGGTAACGTCAAATGGTTCTACATATAGTTTCAGTCTGAAACATAATGAAAGCATTGAATTTGTAGTACCGGATGGCTGTACTGCCAGCGTTTCGGAAGATGATTATTCATCAGAAGGATATGTTACAACGTGGAATTCAGAAATTAAGAAAGTAGTAATTTCTGAGGACAAATCGACTACATGTACCAACACACGTGACCTGACTCCTACCGGTTTGAACAATAGAGCAAAGCCATTTATCATTTTACTTGGTTGTGCATTATTGGCAGTAGCTTGTTTTGTGGCAGGAAAAAAAGGAAAATTTAGAAAGTTAGGCTGAAGAGAATAACTGTAAAAAATAATTTTCGGGAAGGGAATCTTATGGCATCAAAGAACATGAAGGATATTTCGAACTTGTTAAAAAATCTTAAGTTCCGAAAAAAAATGTTCGGGGGGATAGATGAAAAAGACGTTTGGCGAAAGCTGGATGAATTGCAGGAAGAATATCAGAATGTTTATGATGCCAAAGGAACCGCCAAAGAGGCAGAGGACATAGATGATCCCGAAGAGGTAATTAAAAACAAAAGAAAGAAACTGTTTCAAAAAGAAGAAATTATCATATTCTTTGAAAGACTGGTTTTTCTGGCGGCATTGGTGTATATTATATTTGGTGTGATTTTTGGGATTACACCAATGAAAAATAAAGATATGTCACCGAAAATCAATGCAGGAGATTTGATGCTTTTCTATCGCTTGGAGAATAACTTTAGCATTAGAGATGTGGTGATTTTTGAAAAAGATGGTGTTTCGTATACTGGGAGAATCGTTGCAAAAGGTGGCGATACGGTAGAAATCACCAATGAAGCAGAAGTAAAAGTTAATGGTTCGTTGCTTGCAGAAAATGATATATATTATTCGACACCTATGTATGGTAATAATGTATCATATCCGGTTACGCTCAGAGAAAATCAATATTTTATCTTGTGTGATTACCGTGAGGGAGCAAAGGACAGTCGATATTTCGGCGCAGTAGAAATGGAAGAGATTAAGGGAAAAGTGATTACAATTATAAGAAAAAATGAATTGTAATTGAAGCGCTGATTTGTAATTTATTGTGTATTACGGAGGGCAGATTGGAGAAACAATATCA
>OLSA01000150.1_pt1 | contig 59712 bp, 52 predicted proteins | sample 1672731 | NCBI WGS metagenome assembly OLSA01 (sample SAMEA3136718, study PRJEB25190) | human gut metagenome | biome: human gut; feature: human-associated habitat; material: faeces | place: Austria | collected 2013
TGAGATAGCCCAAACTCTCGAAAATGATCAACTTTATGCTTGGCGCGGTGAATTGAAAGCCGGTAGCCTTTACATACCGCTTACTTTCGAGGGCGAACAATCGATGGCTATTGTGCCGGAAGTAGCAGATAACCATGATATCGAAGATGGTCAGTTGGTAACGTTCGGGCAAGCACTTATCAGCAAAGTAGACAGGCAGTATTGGACTATTCCGGCTGACGGGACTTATCGTATTGTATTGAATAAGGAGGAAAAGACCATTGCTATCTATTCGGCTGCTACTGATTTGAAACCGCTTACCGTATCGTTCAATAATACTGAGTTGAAGATAAACCCATGGAGTCAAGAGGTGAATGTATTGCATATGTATGGTGGTTTTAATAGTTTTGCTAAAGACCCTGGTACTGACGAAGAAATTGAAGAAATTAAAGATATCATAAAAAATCCTCAGTGGTACTGTCAAGTGAAGTATAACCTAATCCAGAGTCTTGCCAATCCGAAAGTCTTTGTTTATAAAGGTGATGTATTGCCTCGTGATGAATATACAGATAATTATAAGGAGACCTATAGAGGTTGGGTGAACTTCAGCACTTTACGATATGCTAATAACGGATGGTTTGTTGGATCTACAGCTGACGCTAAACGTAATGATCACAATGGATATACTAAAGTAATAGCAGGCAAGGTAGAAAAGGCTGTAACAGGTCAAGCTGATAACCGCTACGCTTACTTCCTCATCCCTGAAGGCTGTAACTATGTAGTAGTGGATATAGAGAATAACACTGTACTCTTTGATATTAAATAAATCCAAAATTGAACAGAATAAGGGGTGAAGCTTCAATCACTTCACTTCTTATTCTACCTTTTAAACAATAACAATTAACGACATATATTCTATGAACAAAATAATAAAAAACAGCATCAAGACCTTGTCGATGTGCCTGTTGGCTGCTACGGCTTTTATAGGCACTGCTTGTTCAGACGATGATGACCTTACAACCGACTACAGTTGGAACATCGAAGGTAACACTACTGTCAGCATTAAGCCTGAACGTTACAAACTGCTGCGTAATCCCATGAGTGGATGGGTGATCTACGCTGGTATCGGAAGTGGCATGATGATGAATTTCTGGGATCTCTACGACAATTTCGAGTCGTCCGAAGGCACCGTGAAAGTATCCAACTATGGCAATACTCTCTATGTACGTGGTCTTTGGAGCCATTTCAATCCTGAAAGAGGTAAATATGTATGGGATGAAACTCTACAGACCGAACCGGCGGAGCGCTTCCGCATGTTGGTGGAAGGAGCTAAAGAACGCAACTTGAAACTCGCCTTCACCTTTGTGTGTGACAGTCGCGACAAGCATGAGAATGCCTGTCCCGAGTATGTGAGAGAAGCCGGTGCCGAAGGATTCACCACTACTACCGGTAGTGTAGACGTATGGACGCCTTATCCTGACGACCCCATCTTTCAGAAAGAGTATGAAGCATTCCTCACCGCTTTCGCTGCCAAATACAATGACCCCGACGTCACTCAATTTGTAAGCGGCTTTGGCTTGGGCAAATGGGGGGAAACTCACACACTGAAATACTCTACAGGTGATGAGAGCCCTAGACAAGCTGTATTCGAATGGATTACCGATGTAATGTCTCGCCTTTTCACCAAAGTGCCTATCATGATAAACTATCACCGATGCCTGCTTTCTACCAAAGGATCTGGTGATGTTGATACCGGTATATCCGCCGATTTGGTGAAACGTGCTGTAGCCAAAGGTTTCTGCCTGCGTCACGATGCTTTTGGTATGAAGCAATATTATAAGGATTGGGAGCGTGGCATCGCTGCCGCTTATCGTGGCATTGTACCTATCACTATGGAAGGTGGTTGGGTGGAATCATCCCACGGTGGTTCTATTGCCGGCGACGGTTATAAGAATTTTGCCGAAGTGCGTCAGGGAGAATATGATGAGGCTAAGGGAAGTTATGTCAATATGATGGACTTTCGTTTTGCTACCAACGTGAATACTGGTGAAACACACTCTTGGTTTAACACTGCTTTCCACTTGGTAAAGGAGTTTATAGCCGAAGGTGGTTACCGTCTCTATCCCGACCGTTTATCTATTCCTACTACAGCCCGTAGTGGTAGCAACGTATCACTTACTCACCGTTGGTCGAATCTGGGTTGGGGGTATTGCCCTACCAATCTGCCGCAGTACGGTGACAAATACAAATTGGCCATCGCTTTGCTTGATAAAAATACAGAAAAGCCTGCCCGCATCTATATAGAAGAGAAAGCGGACATTGCTACCTGGATGAGCGGAAAGCCCAAAACCTATACTAGTAACATCAAACTCACCGATGTAGCCGCAGGTACTTACACTTGGGCAGTGGGATTGGTAGATACGACCAAAGAGAACGCTATCGGTATCTTACTCTCGGCCCGCGATGAGTATCAAACCGCTGAAGGTTGGGTAAAAGTAGGAGATATAACTATTCAATAATCATAAAAACGCTGTGCTGTGATGAAAAAAATCTTACTGACATGCATAGCCGTAGCCTGTAGCCTTGTGGCTGTAGCCGAAGAACTGCTCATCGAAGCAGAAAGCTTCAGCCAGCGAGGCGGCTGGGTGCTCGACCAGCAGTTCATGGATCAAATGGGTTCGCCCTATCTCATGGCACATGGCATGGGCATCCCTGTGGCGGATGCTACGGCAGAAATCAACATTCCCCAGGCGGGCACTTACTACGTATATGCCCGTACTTACAACTGGACTTCACCTTGGACCGATGCCGAAGGTCCCGGAAAATTCCGCCTGGCTTTAGGCGGCAAATTGCTGAAAGCTACATTAGGACATACAGGTAATTCCTGGCAATGGCAATTTGCCGGAAAGACAGTATTGAAAGCAGGGACTACCACCCTTGCGCTGAAAGACCTCACCGGTTTCGACGGTCGTTGCGATGCCATTTACCTTACGACCGATGCGAACACGCAACCCGCTACCTGGGATACGGCAGAGACAGCGGCACTTCGTACCCGCCTGCGACAACAACAGACGGTGCCCGCTCATCAATACGACTTTGTGGTAGTAGGAGGGGGAATAGCCGGAATGTGTGCTGCCGCATCTGCTGCCCGATTAGGTTGTAAGGTAGCACTAGTGAATGACCGTCCTGTATTGGGCGGCAATAACTCGTCGGAGATTCGTGTACATCTCGGCGGTATCATCGAAATGGGGCCTAATCAGGGATTGGGTCGTATGATACGTGAGTTTGGCCATGAGCGTTCCGGCAATGCCCAACCGGGCGACTACTATGAAGATCAGAAGAAGGAAGACTTTATAGAGGCCGAAAAGAACATTACCCTTTATGCCTCTCAGCGTGCGGTAGCCGTGAAGATGCAAGCAGACCGCATTGCGTCAGTCACTATCCAGCATATCGAGACGGGCGAACAAACCGAACTTACCGCTCCTCTCTTTAGCGACTGCACAGGCGACGCTACCATAGGCTATTTAGCCGGTGCCGATTGGGCTATGGGACGTGAAGGTCGCGATGAATATGGCGAGAGCCTTGCTCCCGAGCAACCCGACTCATTGGTGATGGGGGCCTCTATACAATGGTATAGTAAGGACATGAAGAAGAAAACCTCATTCCCTCATTTTGAATATGGCGTGCGCTTTGGCGCTGAAAACTGTGAGCCTGTAACCATGGGCGAGTGGAAATGGGAAACGGGTATGAACCGCAATCAAGTCAGCGAAGCTGAACGTGTACGCGACTATGGACTTTTGGTGATATATTCCAACTGGAGCTATCTGAAGAATCACTATAAAGACCATAAGAAGTATGCCAACCGTTCCCTCGACTGGGTGGCGTATGTTTCAGGCAAACGTGAATCACGCCGTCTCTTGGGCGACTACGTACTGTCACAGGACGATATAGACAAGAATGTGGCGCACGAGGATGCTTCGTTCACCACTACCTGGAGCATCGACCTTCACTTCCCCGACAGCGTGAACAGTGTACGTTTTCCCGGCAATGAATTCAAGTCGGCTACGGTGCATCGTTGGATTCATCCTTATGCCGTTCCCTATCGCTGTCTCTATTCGCGCAATGTGGACAACCTCTTTATGGCAGGCCGCAATATGAGCTGCACCCATGTAGCCTTGGGTACGGTACGTGTGATGCGTACTACCGGCATGATGGGTGAAGTAGTAGGTATGGCAGCCGGACTTTGCCACAAACATCGTGTAGAGCCACGCGACATCTATCATCATCACCTGCCCGAATTGAAGCAACTTATGCAAGCGGGGCTGGGCAAACGCGATGTGCCCGATAACCAACGCTTCAACGAACCCAACAAATTGTTGGAAGTTCCGGGAGCTTACATCAAACCGTAGACAAACTATGAGCAAAAAAAATATTATTACGATATTTCTATCGGCAATATGTACCTTGCCGCTTTGGGGAGGACAACAGTATTACGCTTTTCTGAAAGGTGATACGCTACGTATGGGCAATAACTATATGGAACGCGTCATGCTGTGGAATAACGGTGCCCCTGTTACCATCAGCCTTACTGACAAGCAACACGGAAAAATCATTCCGGCACAGGGTAAACAACCCGATTTCTCGATTGTGAAAGGTATCCCTACGGATGCTACACTTACCGTGAACGAGATACCGACGAACGGCATCCACGCCAGTTATTTGCAGGCTACCGTGGCTTGCACTATCGGTTCGCTGAATATAGAGCGTCGTTATCGCATTTATGCAGACTGTCCCGCCATTGCTTGCGACACCTATCTGAAAGGGCAAGTGGAACTTTATCAGAATAAGGAGGATAACCGTTCTAACGCCGACCGCAAAAATATAGAGCACACGGCCGATATGGCTACGGGGGTGAAAACTCCCACGCTCGACAGGTTGCAACTATCCGGCAATCATTGGAGTGCCCGCACAATAGAGTTTTTCGACTACACCGATTGGAACGACAATCTGGTGGCCGGGCGTACTTGGCTTCCTTACCGTCGCAATACATATCGTGGTAATTTGCTTTTTGCTCATGACGTAGTTACGCGTCAAGGCTTCTTTTTTTTGAAAGAGGCTCCTAGCAGCAGTACCCAATTACATTATCCGGGTTCTGACTTCGTGGCGGACTTTAGCGATTTTATGGTAGTGGGGCTGGGCATTGCGTCTCATGATGTAAAGCCGGATAGCTGGACCCGCGTTTATGGATGCGTTACCGGCATCTATACCGGCGGCGAGCAAGAAGCGCTTACTGCCCTGCGCCTCTATCAGAAACAACTGCGCCATCATACTGCCGCACAGGATGAGATGATTATGCTCAATACCTGGGGCGACCGTAGCCAGGATGCCAAAATAGATGAGGCTTTCTGTCTGGCAGAACTGGATCGTGCCGCACGCATGGGCATCACCCTCTTTCAACTGGACGATGGCTGGCAGAGCGGAAAAAGCCCTAACTCGAAGACTGCCGGAGGTAGTTTTAAGGATATCTGGAAAAGTGGCGATTACTGGACGCCCAACCCCACAAAGTTCCCTCATGGGCTGAAACCTATTGTAGAGAAAGGCAAGAAATTGGGTATTCGCATCGGATTATGGTTCAATCCCAGCATACAAAATGATTTTGCCGATTGGCAAAAAGATGCGCAAGCCATTATCGGACTTTATAAGAAGTACGGCATCTGCTGTTTCAAGATAGACGGCTTGCAGATACCTACCAAGACAGCCGAACAGAATCTGCGCCGACTGTTTGATACCGTGTTGGAGCAAACCAACTATGAAGTGATTTTCAACCTCGATGCCACTGCCGGTCGTCGCGGCGGGTATCACTATATGAACGAGTACGGCAACATCTTTCTGGAAAACCGCTATACCGATTGGGGCAACTATTACCCTTATCGCACCTTGCGCAACCTCTGGATGCTGTCTCGCTATGTACCGGCGGAGAAGATGCAGATAGAGTTCCTTAATAAATGGCGCAATGTCGACAAGTATGACGCTGCCGATCCTTTTGCCCCCGCCCGTTACAGTTTCGATTACCTCTTTGCCATCACCTTGGCGGCACAGCCGTTGGCTTGGATGGAGGCTTCGAACCTGCCCGAAGAGGCTTATATTACGGCATCTCTGCTCAAGAAATACCAACCTTTGCAACTCCGGTTTCATCAAGGCGTCATACTGCCCGTTGGTGAAGAACCTTCGGGACGCTCGTGGACAGGATTCCAATCGACCGTCTCCGGCACGCAAGGCTATCTTGTTGTTTACCGTGAAGACAACGAGCAAGCCAGGGGGACTATTGACACTTGGCTTCCTGAGGGTAAGAAAGTTACTTTTACCCCTGTAATGGGAAGTGGTAAGAAGTTTGCCGCAAAAGTCGGCGCACAGGGTAAAGTCAGTTTCGAACTGAATGATAAGAACTCTTTCGCGCTTTATCAATACGAAGTGAAACCATGAAAAGACTATTAACAATAACGGAATTATGATAAAAAGTTTGCGTTTTGTTTTTCTTGCTTTGTTTGTCGTCCTGCAATTTGTTGCATACGGGCAACCGGCAGAAAGACTGATTCAAGTGCAGGTCACTCCCGACCACACCAATTGGCTGTATAAACCGGGAGAAAAAGTGAAATTCAAAGTGGCTGTATTGAAATGCAATATCCCGCAGGATAATCTGGAAGTGCGCTATGAGATTTCGGAAGACATGATGAAACCTCATCAGACAGGCAAACAGCCTTTGAAGAATGAAAAGCTTGAAATTAACGCAGGGACTATGAAAAAAGAAGGGTTCCTGCGTTGCCGCGCTTTCGTCACTTGCCAAGGGCGTGAGTATGAAGGCGTGGCTACCGTCGGCTTCTCTCCTGAGAAATTGCAACCGACCACTCCGTTGCCCGCCGACTTTCTGGAATTTTGGAAAAGCACCAAAGAAGCCGCAGAAAAGTGGGCACTGGAACCAATAATGACTTTACTGCCGGAAAGGTGTACAGATAAGGTGAACGTATATCATGTCTCCTTCGCGAACAATGACTATGCGTCCCGTATGTACGGCATCCTTTGTGTTCCGAAGGCTTCCGGGAAATATCCGGCGATTCTGAAAGTGCCGGGGGCAGGTATCCGTGCCTATAACGGAGAAGCCGAACGTGCTGGAAAAGGTTTTATCATTCTGGAAATCGGTATCCACGGCATTCCGGTCAACCTGACGGGAGATGTGTATCACCGGCTTTATAACGGTGCTTTGAAGAATTACCACTCGTTCAATATGGACAATCGGGACAAGTACTATTACAAACGGGTTTATACAGGCTGTGTGAGAGCCATTGATTTCATTTACACACTTCCCGGATTCAATGGTAATCTGGCGACCTTTGGAGGAAGCCAGGGCGGTGCGCTTTCCATTGTGATTGCCGGACTCGATGATCGTGTCAAGGGATTGGTTTCTTTCTATCCAGCCTTGTGTGATATGGCGGGTTATACCCACGGTCGTGCAGGCGGTTGGCCGCATATGTTGAAGGATGAGAAGAACCGGACACCGGAAAAGATTAAAACCGTTCAGTATTTTGATGTGGTGAACTTTGCCCGACAGGTCAAAGTTCCGGGAATAGCAGGCGTCCGCCTTCCACCGGGGGCATTGCTGGCACAGCCGCTTCCCATGGCTGTCTGGCTGACGCTCGGTTATGTAGAGATGCCCCATTTGCTTTGGGTTTGCGCTGTGCTGCACCGTCCCGTTGATGAGCAGGGACACGCAGTCGTCCACTCTGGGAATGACCAGTCTGCGCACTGCTTTTACCTGATTCCAGGAGCCGCCGCAGAAGCCCATGGCCACCAGAACCGTGTCGATGTTTCTTGGCAGCTCTTCCATGGCCTGCACGATCTGACGCTTCATCCGCCCCGGGTCATCGGTGCCCCGGTAATGCAGGACGAAAACGGGGTAATCCGTCCCCAGCCGCCGCTGCGCCGCCTGAACATACTCTGTCACGGATTCGCACGTCAGTACCCCTGCCCGCATATGGCATCCCCCCAAGATCAGCAGATTCTCCTGACAGGATATGCAGGACAGCGGATAGATGTGCAAGGCAGGAGATGTCCTGAGATGTATTTATAGTGGGACAATTTGAAAGCGTAATACTACCTGAAAAGAGAGGCATCACGCTTTAACTATAACGAATGTACGGAGATGCCCGTTATTTCAACCTGCTTAAATCGAACGCTGCAATGAGAGGGTCGGTTGACAGTTTGCCAGTCGAGCGTAGTAGCTCATGCAATGCCTCGAAAAACCGATTACACTCTCATTGTAGCTTAGGTAAGAGCCTCTTTACAAACCCATTTTCGAGCTGTAAGTGGCTAAACTAATAATAGTAAACTAATAATAGTAAACTAATAATAGCAAGCAATGCATCTGTAAAACATATGCGCGAAAGCCTCCACTTCCATGGTGATGGAAATGGGGGCTTTCTGCTTGTTGAGGCTCTGCCCCAATCCCCGCAGGATACGATTCCGTATCCTGGAAACGCTGCAAAAATGCAGCGGCTGCGCGATTTTTCAAATCTCTTATGGACGCTTAACGTCCATCTTTTTCGGGTTCTCTCTCCACAGGAAGTGCGTCCTCTCCCAGAATCCGATCCACATTTGCCTTGGCAGTTTGCAGAGAACGCATCTCGTCTCTGGCCTTTTGGTAATCCGCATATATAGCTTTTTTCTCGGACAGGAGCTGGGTGTATTCCGCTTGCAGGCTCTTGACGGTAGGCAGCTTTTTTAACCCCTGCTCGTCAAAAAACTGCTTTGCTGCCTTGTGCAGAATGATTTCAGATTCATGTTCCGCAAGGAACTTCTTGGAATAACCCGCCTTTCGATAGGCTACATAAACGTTACGGGTCTTGGCGTAGTTGATAATGTGCTGCTGCATGATTTTGATTTCTGCAATCCGCTGCTCTTTGGCTTTTATATCTGTGGAGAGCGTCCGATACCGCGAAGTAGCAGTTGCTGTCCTTTCCTCCAGAATACCGCGATCCAACAGGCCGTTTTCTTCCAGATAGATCAGCGTTTGGGAAAGCTGCTTCAGATTGAAGTTCTTCGCCCACCGTGCATAACCGGCACACTTACCCTCCTGAAGTTTAGCTTGAATGTCGATTAGCAGACTGCCGCTGGGCTTGGCGGAGATATCCATGCTCCGCTTCTTTTTTGGGGTATGGCGCCTGGCCCCGGAGACAATGGCACGGAGGGCATCCGGGGTGTAGTTCTCGCCCAGAGTATCCATGCGGATAAAACGCTTCTGGTTTTCTCCCAACAGAGAGGGTACTTTGCCGCCTTTAATCTGATACCCGGATTGACGCAGAAGTTCCAGCAGTTCATCAAAGCTCTGGGGTTTCTGTGCCAGAGCTTCATCAATGGCATAGCAAATCCGTTCCCGGTGAGAGGGCTTCTTCTGGTTTCCTAACCACTTGTCATAGGTCTGGCCTTTGCCCTTGGGATCGGCCACAATGGAATATCCGTTCTCAACGCAGATGGTATCGTTCAGGCGGCGTACCGCTCTGGTGCTTCCCCAGAAATTGCGGAATTTGCGCTGCTCATCCAGAGCGGTAGAGTTCCAGATGATGTGATTATGGACGTGTGCCTTGTCAATGTGCGTACAGACGATGTAGGCATGATTGCCCTTAGTGAAACGCTGTGCCAGCTCACAGCCCAGACGGTTTGCTTCCTCCGGCGTGATCTCGCCGGGACGGAAGGACTGGCGCAGATGGTAGGCAATCACATCATCCGCGCCTCGTACCCTACCGGTATTTCGGATGTACTGCTGCTTGGAAAAAAGAAATTCACTGTCGGCAACCCGGCTGTCACATTGCCAGCTGGTAATCAGCTTCCCGTTGTCGGTCTTTTCTGGATTTTCCACATAATCAATGATTGCGGCGATTGCGGTTCCGGCAGTACGCCCTTTGCCGACATGCAGCGGCATCAATCGAGTGGTAGCCATTTTATGCTCCTTGCCTTTCAAAAAAACAGGGGTAGATTAATCAATTCTACCCCTGATAAGTAACTTCTACTTGTACTAATATTAAAACAATATTCGATTCAATAAAGGCTATTCTTTTGTAAGACGATATGAAATATCTTCATAGCTAATACCGTCCGTAAAGCATCGTAGACCGTTTGTGGTTACTTCAAACCCACATATCTTGTCATTTACGGATTTGGAGTTTTGGGAAAGTGTTTTAATACAGCTTACGGTTTGACTTCTCAGGTTAAAAGTTGAAGGAAAAAAGCGAATACAGTTTTCAATGGTTAAGTCAGGTGGAAGTAATGCCCTCACGGTTCCATTTTTTACATCCTCTACTTGGAACTTATAATTATAGTCTTTTCCGGTACAAATAAGCTTTGTCACTCCGTTTTCAAATCCTGCGAGGACAAAATTGCATTCGATCTTGTGGTCAAGTAAAACTTCGCAAATTGCATCGGCTTTTGATTTTAATGATGCGGAGTACAATTCAGGTTTAGCAGAAAAGAGATGTCCAACTTGTATTGTTCCATCATAGTCCCCAGTGAATCCTGCAATAGCATACTGACCAACTGGAATTACTTTCATGCCAGTTATAGGTAAGACACCATTATCATCGTTTAGTTGGGTATCTCCTGCGATAACGATTTGTGTTCTTGAACATACAGCAATAACCAAGCTCAAAATCTACACCACCTTACCAGTTCCAATATAGACAATTATATTCTCTTTATAGTATTTAGTCAATAAAAGAAGAGTATTTCTGGTGTTGTGATGGCACATGGACATGAGTATGAATCAGGTTGCCCTTAAGAAATGGGAAAAACTCTGAAGGATGCCCAGAATCCTCACCGCGAACATCGGCAACCCCATCGGGCTGACAAGAAATGCAATAGCCAAAAGAATGATCCCGTTCTTTGGGGAGTATGTGACCAGAACCATTACTCCGAGAAGCGCAACAATGCTGCTGACAATTCGGAACAGAATTGCCGAACAGGAGATAATCCCCACGCAGGCAAGCGTGAACAGATCAATGGTCAGAACGATTGGCGCAGTCAGTAATTTGAGTATCCATCTCATAGGGCGTACCTCCTTTTCACGTTCATTATATGGACAAACCCGGAATCATGCAAGGATGCGGCAGGGATTACAGCTTGGACAGTTTATCCAGGATTGTCTGTGCAGCGTCCCACAGCTGTTCCTGGCCTCGGTGAATATCTTCCAGATCGACGTCGTAGATTCGCCCACTTTCATGGACACGCCTTGTAAGCTGATTCAGGTTGTTGCTGGAATACCGGAGCAAGGAAACCAGTTCCCTCAACTCCGGTAATTCCAATTTGACCACATATCCGTCAATGGCCATTTTTCGCATGAACGCCGAAAAATTAGAGGTTCCCAGCTGCCGCATTTTTTCCTGAACCAAACGCATTTCTTCAGGTGAAAACCGGACGGCCTTTATGATTTCTTTTTCAATCACATTACCGCTCCTGCCCATGGAAATTCGCCGAAATTTTCGGCGAATTTTTTATGGGTTGCCTTCTTGAAAGAGCCAATATTCTGGTCCGTGACCTCCACACTCTGCATACCGCGGTTTTGGGCAGCCAGCTGTTTGACGGTCATTTTCCCGTGAGGGCCTTTCTGACGATGGGCTTTCCAGTGCTGCAGCAGCTTGACAAGCGCCTTTTTCAGTTCCTGCTCCGTCAGTTTGGCGCAGTTGATAGCCAGAGTAACGACCCGCTGTTCCACTTCTTCCTGCATGGTGAATCCCTCCTTTCTTTCGTTTGCAGGGAGAAGCAGGAATGCTAGGGCGGAACCACCAGATGGTGCAGCAGAATTTTCATACGGATTCCTCCTTTATCGGATTTGGTCTTTGCGGTCATACCGCAGATTCCCTTGAATCACTTTCGCATGGGAGAGAATGCGGATGTTTCCGCACTGCGCGTTCTCAAGGGCTTTCTGGTAGCCATTGTCGGACAGATACAGCCGCATTCTGTCACCCTTGCCGCCCACCGGGGAATCGTTGGTCAGGACATGGAAAATAATCATATGCCGGGTATTCTCGTCAAACCGGGCCAAATCCATGTAGTCATGCCCTTTGTAATTCTGAGCACCGGCACGGATTCTGGCTTCCTCCATGAGCTGGGCAATCGTCTTAGCTGCCATTCTGGCACCTGCGTCCCTGACCCTTTACGGTGAGAATACCGTCCAGAGTAGTGGCCGGTTTGTGAAACCGGGCAGCCATGGCAATGTCATTCTTCATGGTTTCGTCCACAGCATTTCCGCAGACAACCAGCAGAGCGGAACGGTAGAGGTAGTCCTTGGACATATCCATGCCGTCCTTATGCTCCTGGGGGATGGCTTCTCTCAGGAAAAGCGAGTGCATCATCATGGGGCAAATGGGCTGGTATCCGGCATCATAAACGGCACGGCAATATTTGGCAGCCAACTTCATGTTGTCCTCGGTGCAGTCGCCCCAATGGGCGGTAATGTAAGCAAGAGGTCTTTTCACGTTTTTTCATCCTTCCTCCCGACTTCCGGGCATAGAAAAAGCAGCCGCTACGGGCTGCGATAATCATGGTTGTATTGCATGGTGTAGTAGTGATCTATGGTGGACACGGAGTTGAACAGGGCCGCCAACAGGTAGGCTTTGGTATTCCATACTTGGGTGCGGTTATCTGCGATGCCCTCCAGCACACGCTCTATGTGCGCGGAGGTAATTTTCCGAAACCGCTCCTGAACATACTGGGTGGGATATTCGGAATCCCTGCCGATACGGATGGTTTCGCTGCGGTTCATAGCGACCTCCAGCATGATTTCCAGCAGCTCGTCCACCTGTTCCTGCCGGAACTGTCCCCGCAGCCAATCGTATTCAATCTGATGCTTGATACGCTCTCTCACATCCCGTATTTCTGTCTGTCCTTCGTTTTGGGCATCGGACGGAAAGAATGAATGGGTATTTGATTCATCCGTATTTGATTTTTGAGTATTTGATTCTTCTATACTTAATTGTGCGGGAATCTCCTGCGTAGGAAGAACCTGCATAGGAATTACCTGCGTTGGATTTTCCAATATAGGTTTTTCCTGAACAGGAGGCGGAATTGCCACTTGCCGGGGCTTTTCCAGAATTGTGTACTCGATGGCACCGTACTGACCATTCTCGTTCCGGCGACGTTCCCGAACCAGATAGCCGTTGGCTTCCAGCTCCTGAATGCCAACCCGGATGCTGTCCACGCCGTCCTTACAGATACAGGACAACCCTCTGGTGGTATAGTCCCAATCCTCCGGCAGGGAGAGCATGAGCGACAGCAGCCCCTTGGCCTTCAGGGACAGTGCCTTGTTCCGCAGATGGTGGTTGGCCATAACGGTGTAATCTCTGGTCTTTTCGATGCGGAATACAGCCATTTTCGCACCTCCTTGTATTATAGAGTAGTAGTTATTAGTGTCCCTCTTCAAGGACATGTGCTACACTGTAAAGGATGCTGTGGATCGGTATATCGCTCCTACCGCAAGACGGTTCCGGAAAGGCTCCAACCACAGCCCTTTACAGTATTGTTAATCAGTTAGATACCGCCAGACGGTTTATGTGGAACAAGGTTACAAGATTCCACAGGAGATACAAGAAAACGGCGAGAAACACCAGTCCCACAAGAAGCGCAAGCCCGCCGAAAATCAGCTGGGGCAAATCCAGCCAAAGCCACTGGGCAACCAGTTCCCCGCCGATGTAAACCTCCACGCACTGGTGAACCGTATAAAAGGCCAGACAGCCGTCCCGCCCCGTCAGGCCGTTCAAATTCAGCTGATATTCCCGTACTGCCCCAATGGGTGCATCCGGACCCGCAACCTCCCGCAGCTGTGCCAAGGCCGCAACCACTCCCGGCATTTCTCAGGATGGGAGCCAGGATACGTTGGTGCGCACCAGCAACCAGCCCAGAAGCATAATCAGGGCAATAACCAGGGCGTATGTAAAATAACTTGTCCAGTGTCGTTTCTTCATTCGCCGTCCCCGCTTTCTTTTTTCATCATAGCACATCGGGGAAGTATATCCAGTATTTTGCCGGTGGCAGAAAGTTTTGCGGATATAAACCGCAAAACTCTTGATTTCTACGCACTATTGCGGTATTATATCCGCAGGAGGTGGTTCTAATGATTGACAGACCGCTCTATGTAGACAAAATCATGGCGTACACCGATACGCCCTTTGTAAAAATTCTGACTGGGATCCGACGCTGCGGCAAATCTACCATTCTGAAAATGATTATGGAACGGCTGCGTGACTGTGGGATTCCCGAAAACAGGATCGTCAGCTACCGCTTTGACTCCATGGAATACGAGGACATGACTGCAAAGCAGATGTACACGGAGTTGAAAGGTAAGCTCTGCCAGAATGGCAGGACTTATTTCTTCCTGGACGAAGTACAAGAAATTCAGGGCTGGGAAAAGGTAGTCAACTCCCTGCAATCGGATTTTGACGTAGACCTGTATGTGACCGGCTCTAATTCCCGGATGATGTCCTCGGAAATCTCCACTTATCTCACTGGGCGGTATGTTGCGTTCCGTATCTATACCCTTTCTTTCCGGGAGTATCTAACTTTCAAAGGGCAGTATACCACTGTTGGAGAACCTAGGCAGGAACTGGCAAACTATATCCGTTTAGGTGGCTTCCCTGCAACTCATTTACAGAACTTTTCTCAGGATGAGGTCTATACCATTGTCCGGGATATTTATAATTCCACCATTTTCTCCGATATTGTGAAACGGAATCAGGTACGGAAAGTAGATCAGCTAGAACGGGTGATCAAGTATACCTTCAATAATATCGGCAACACCTTTTCCGCGAAATCCATTTCCGACTACCTGAAAGCGGAGCATCGTGCCATAGACAATGAGACCGTATACGGCTATCTGGAAAAGCTGGAAAAGGCATACCTGCTACATCGCTGCTCCCGGTATGACCTGCAAGGGAAAGAGTTGCTGAAAACCCAGGAGAAATTCTACCTGGCTGATACCTCCCTACGGTATGCCGTTCTGGGCTACAACGCGGATACCGTCGCGGCCAGCCTGGAAAATGTGGTCTATTTGGAGCTGTGCCGTCGGGGCTATACCGTGAATATTGGCAAAACGGCTGACGGGGAAATTGACTTCGTTGCCACCCGGCAGAATGAAAAGCTCTATGTCCAGGTTACGGAGCGCATCACCTCCGAAAAGACTGAACACCGAGAGTACGACCGCCTGCTGGACATCCGGGACAACTACCCCAAATTCGTTTTACGTACAGACGATTTTGCGGGCGGGAACTATGAAGGAATCCAAACAATGCACGTTGCGGATTTCCTGTTGTCAGATATGTTTTGATAAAGGAAATGACAGGCTTGATAAAATCAGCCTGTCATTTTTGAAACTCATAAAAGAGGTTTGTCGATATTCGTTTTGACACTTGCCAACTCACATGAGTATGTAAGTGAATTTTGTACGCATTTATAGAATAGTCCTAGACTATTTTCTCATTTTTGGCAAAATATAGACGAGGCTATAAAAGCTCCACGCGAAAAAATAATGCTGATTAGAACTGTAATTATTTCAATTCTAATTATATAACACGGCTCCTTTCTTACTTCTGCTATGACACTTTTCCAAGAGAATCAGGCTGCGAAATTGACACTTTTTCCGATGCTATTGAAAATTTTTGCGGAAACCTGCATTTTGTTCAATAGAAGTGGTGTGCTGTGCGGCAAAATGAAGGGTAGCCATCTTGCTCTATTTCCCAAAATCAATTTTTTTCGATTTTGGGAAATAGAAAGCATAAGCAGACGCGCCTATCTCACGTCAGGTTCAAATTTGCTGTGTGATTCATTCTCCATATCAGGTTCATCCTCAAACAGTGCAAGCAGTTCCAGTGCCAGTTCGTTTACACGATCCGGAAGGTCGTCGTACCCGCACATTTCCTGTGCTTCACCGTTCGTGTAACGCACCGATACCTTCCACGATGGAAAATCCTCATACGCTGGTTCTTCAGGAGCCTTCTGCGCATCCGAAGATTCAGCCTCCCACTCGTCTTCCCACAAATCGTCTGTGTCGGCAGTGGCGGGAAAGCCGTAATCGTCCTCCCAACAAAAAACCTCGTAGTTGTTGACAATGACATTCAGAAGCTTTCGCATGTCCTTCTCCGTCAAAGTGATCTGCATTGTCCTGTTCTCCCGGTGGAGCGTTACCGTGTGTTCCTTCCGGTCAAGAGTAAAACAGAGGCTTTCGCAGCAAACATCGCCGTATTCGTCAATGACCTCGCCGCAGATGGTAAATTCCATGTGGAGAATGTGAAGCTGTTTTTTGCGCTCATTTCGCGCCGTATAGGGAAATCGGTTGGCATATAGCTCTTTCGCAGCGGAAGCCACCTCCGGGCGGCTGTCGTTTCGCAGACCTCTAAGCCATTCCCGCTGCTGCGTGGACAGCTGCCACGGCAGATTCCATAGCTTGGCAAGTACCATTTTCTCTGACCGCTGTGCGGCGGGCAGCGCAGCGCACTTCTTGCAGATGTGCGCCGCATGGCCGCTGCCTGAAAAACTCTCGTTCGATTTGTATTCTCTGCACACCTTACAGTAGTGCCTGTGCTTCTTTGCCATATTTCTCGCCACCCCTGTCATTGGGAAAATTCGGACAGCTTCACCGCTTACTGCTCCAGACTATCGGGATTCAGCATAAATTCAAAGATGCTCATAATCAGCACACCACTTTCGTTATAGTACGGTGCTGGTGCATCCTTCGTAATAATGATTTTCTTGAAAGCGTCGCCGGTCATCATCAGAGAGCGCTGTTCCTGTTCCATTTTTGCCTGATCCGGGATAGCGTAAGCCGACTGAATATAGTAACGTTTGGAGCCTTTGTTGCATACGAAATCTATTTCATACTGCTTGCGGACGCTGCTTCCATCTTTGCCTCTGCCGTTTACCACCACAACGCCAATATCCACATTGAAGCCTCTGATTTTCAGCTCATTGAAAATGATATTCTCCATCGTGTGGGTTTCCTCCAACTGACGGAAGTTCAGACGTGCGTTGCGAAGCCCCATATCGGTGAAATAGTATTTAACCGGGGTGTCGATATACTTTTTTCCCTTGACATTATAACGCACTGCACTGTCAATCAAAAACGCATCACACAGATATTCGATATATCTGGTAATGGTTGCCTTGCTGATCGTCTTTTGTTTGACGCTTTTGAAAGTAGCTGACAGTTTTGTCGGGTTGGTAAGGGAGCCGATGGCAGAGGAAAGAATGTTCAGCAGCTCTTCCAGTTCAGCACGGTTGCGGATTTTGTGCCTGCCCACGATATCCGAAATATAGGTTTCTTCAAAAAGCGACTTCAGAAAAGCGGTTTTTTCCTCCGGCTGTTCAAAGCGCAGGACAAGCGGAAGCCCGCCGTAAAGCATATACTCGTTCCACCCGTCCTGCTTCGAGCCGGAGTAGACCGACATGAACTCTGAAAAACTAAGTGGGAACATATGAATTTCGTCCCCGCGGCCACGAAACTCCGTGATGACATCCTTGGACAGAAATCTGGCGTTGCTGCCAGTCACATACACATCAACATTTCCCATGCGGATAAGGCTGTTGAGGACAGCCTCGAACTCGCCCAAAAGCTGCACCTCATCAAGCAGTACATAGTACATTCCGTCATCTGCGATTTGCTCTTTCAGATACGGCATCAGCACATACGGGTCTTGAAACTGCTTGTTTTCAAAAGCATCAAAGGCAATTCCTATGATGTGCTTTTTATCCACTCCTTCAGAAAGAAGGTGCTCCTTAAATAGATTGAACAGCAGATAGGATTTTCCGCACCGACGAACCCCGGTGACGACCTTGATAAGACTGTTGTGCTTCTTGCTGATAAGCTTGTTCAGATAGATATCTCTTTTCACGACCATTTCCCCATGCCTCCTACTGAATTTTTTTGCGGGTACACGCATTTTTGTTCAATAGTATTATACCCAATGCAGGGCAGTTTTGCAACCGCTTATTGAACGTTTTTGCGGGTGCACGCATTTTTGTTCAGCAGCGTCAGCGTAAGAGCAGCTGGAGCAACCCAAAAGCCACTCTCATTTCTTTCTTACCTCCTTATTCGTCCGTATCGAAGTCCGGCAGCAGCTCCAGTTCTGCAAACTGCGCATCGGTGATGCCGCCCAGCTTGCGAAGGGTACTGTCGGTCAGCTCCCGCAGTTCGGTTTCGTCAGGCTCCAGATGCCCGCGCATGTCGGTCAGCGTCTGCATCAGACCGGTGCGGGTGCCGGTAGTGTAAATGCACATCAGGTTGATCTCGTCAAACGTAAAGTTACTCATGTTACAACTCCCTTTCTGCGCTTCGTTTCGGCGCACTCTTCAAAGATGGGGTATCGGCTGCGGGCTGCGCTTTCAGCTTGGCAAGGATGGATGGCTTTTTGTCGGGTGCCTCCTTGCTTGTAGGCTGCTGGGCACGGCGCTTTTCCTCGCCTTCGCGCTGAACGGCCTGCGCCAGCTCCAGCAGAGAGATGGGCGTACCGGTCTTGGACTGTTCCTTCAGCTCCGCAACTGTTTTGCGCGGCCCGTTGTTGATGATATCGTCGATCATGCCGTAATCATCCTCCATTGCCATCTCCGCATTTTTCAGATAGTTTTCCGGCTGGAGGAAGTCAGGGACTTCCTTGAAACCAACGGTATCTACATAGTAGCAGGATATCACGCCGTGCTGTTTCAGAGCAATGATGTCGCTGACGGACAGGCTATGGCCGCGAAAATCCTCCGGGCGGCGGATATTGAAGGTCTCATACAGCTCATTCAATCTGTCCTGGGTATCGCCCCTGCGGTCGAGGTTTCCTGCGTAAACGGCGGCGTAATTCTTCTTTTGGACGGAAAGTCCTTTCTTCTCCAGATACTCGTAGTTCATGAAGTGGAGCCGTGCTGTGTCGTCACTATCCCGTAGCTGATAGATCACAAAGCTGTCGCCGGGGTTATCAAGGAACGCTTTCTCGTAGTCCTGTGGTGTGAAGCGGTCTTTGATCGTCTCCCATTCGGAAGCCTCCACGCCGAAGATACCGTCAAAGCTGCGGATTTCGTCGGCATCAAACGCCATGGCCTCGGTGTTGTCGGTGTGAAGCATATATACGGTCACATCGCGCTCCATGAGTTCCAGCGCACGCTCCTTTGTCAGCGGCAGCATATCGGCATCGGTGTAGCCGTATGCGTTCATGCTCTCGACAGAAATCGCAGGGTCAGGGACGCAACCGTTATCCGGTGTGCTAACTGGTTCCGGTTCCTGCACGGTGATCTCCTGCGCAGGCTCAGCAGCAAGGCTCTCCGGTTCCTTATCCAGACCGCGCTCTTTCATCAGCGCCTTAAAATTGCGGTCGATGTCCGTAATCAGGCCGGACGCTGTGCGGTTGATGGTTTCCAGCGATGCTTTCAGCTCTGGCAGTTCCTTACCCTTTGACCATGTGGCGATATAGCCGAAGCTGTTCTCGCCGGTCTCAATACCGAAATAGGCGCAGACGGCGTAGGAAATGCTCTCAGCCTGTACTTCCTCGGTGTTGCGGGAGATTTTTGCCTTTTCCGGGAACTGCTCGTGCAGAAATCCTTTCACGGTCTGCTCTCCACCTAAGAAATTCAGACCGTCCTCACCCAATGGGAGATACCCAGCATCCGTCAGGTCAATGGGCGTTGCCGTAATGACAGTCGCTGCATGATTGACGACAACGTGCTCCTGAATGGTCACAGGCAGTCCCGGATCATCGTCGGAGCCGCGCAGATCATATGCATACAACCCTTCGGGCAGCTTCTCTCTGTCGATGCGCCCATTGGAATACAGGGCGGGTTCCTCGAACAGCTCAATCAGTTGATATTTCTCGCCAACATCGTCTCTGCCATGCAGAAGGGAGTGCGCGATCTCGTGGATTGCAGCGCATACCGTCTGCACCTCGCTCATACCGGTGCGGACAGCAATTCGCCGATTCTCATCGTCGAAGTACCCGTCCATGCCAGTCATATTCTCCATGAAAACCGGAACCGGCGCACTGCGCTTCACCGCCTCCATGAAAACCTCGTAATTCTGCACGCTGCCGGTTAGATCGGCGGCAAGCTGCGGGAGGGGCTTGCCCTCTGTCTGGCTCACGTCAAAAACCGTGACCGGCTTGTACATCGGGATCCTGATTTCTTTCTCTTCCATGATGGCCTTGCCGTCAGCATCCAGCATGGGGAGCTTGGTGTCCGGGTCGAGCTTTGCTTCCTCAATTTTCTTTTTGTACGGCGTCGGGGCGATGATCTTGATGCCTTTTTCGCCCTTGAGCACATTGCGTCCAAACTGATCGCGCCACTTATTGAAACCGGCAACAACAGTAGCATCCGGCTTCTGCATATAAATGAGCATGGTGTTGTTAACGCTGTACTTGTGGAAACGGCTCATGGTGCGAAGATACTGTCGGTATTTATCACTCTGAAACAGCTCCTGAATTCCTTTCTCGATGCTGTCGGTGATCTCTTTGAGTCTGTCCTTATTGGACTGTTTTTCTGCCATAACGCTCCTTTCCGGGATTCAAACCCCTGCAAGTGTCTCGCCCCTGCGAGAACATAGGAATCTGTAGGAAAATCAGGATTCGTAAATCACATCTTCTTCGGGGTCAAAATCTTCTGGGCAGAGATCAGTCAGATGCTCCAGGAAATCGAACAGATCAGGAGCGGCCTCCGTGGACGGCCATTGGCTGCCCTTGTACTCCCGGTACTCTGTGGTGTAATCGCCGTCACCGCCGTCATAGTCCACCTGGAAGCAGGAAGTGACTGCCAGGGTCATATCCTCCAGCAGCCACATTTCCAGATACCGGGTCGTGTCCAGCTCATCATCTTCTTCAGCGTGGGTAGGCTCACGCCACAGCAGTGTTGCGTTGCAGTCAAAGAGCTTTTGACCACGGTACTTGAGCGCATCGGAGAGCAGACCGTTTGTGTCGAAAGCATAGACGGGCTCGGCCCGGTCGCGAATTTCGTGGAACAGATTTTCCCAGCAGACCTGTTCGGTAAGGGAAGCGACAGCAGCTCCCGTATAGCTGCCCCGGACAGCCAGTTCCGCGCAGATTTCAGCGAATGTAGAAAGCATGGTTTCGTGAATAGTCATAGTTCATTTTCCTCCTTAATCATGGTTGGATGTTTTGTTTTTTCTACGTTTTCTATCGTCAACGAGATACCCGTTGATTACGTTTGCGTGGTGCAGGATGCGCACCTTGTCCGCAGCGGCCCAGAGGCGAATGGTTCTGTACTCTGCGTCGGTCAGGAACAGCCGCACCCGGTAGGGCATATCCCGATACGGAATGGGCAGTTCCAAGCGAAATTCTTCCAGCTCCGGCAAATCATGCGCCGCCTCAAAGATAACCACGTGCCGTGTTCCATCCTCAAATCGGATGTTGGAATACTCCGTGTGTCCGCAGGAAACGCCAAAGTCAGCTGTCATTAGCGTCGTCCCCCTTTGTCAGCTTCATAACGGTCAAGCCATATCTGGCAATGAGCATGGCGTTGATAATAAGACGGAAAACTTCATCCCCGATAAGCTCGGTATCGTCCAGCTCGGATACGGTTACGCCCTGCCGGTCTGTGGTCAGAGCCAGAGCGGCACGGTACAGCGCATAGTTATAGGTGCTGACGCCCCGGAGAATGGCGTACCGGAAATCAATGCCGTCATGGCAGAAACAGTTTGCCATGCGCCAGTAGATAATCTCATTTGCAGTCAGCAGGTACATGGCAGCGTAGTAGGCAGGCGTATTGCGGCCCGGAACGTAGCCCAGCTGGGTGTTCAGAAACTCCATGCGGGAGCGGTGACGATCATCCAGAAAAAAGGTTCCGGGGTATTCGGCGGCCAGCTTTGGCAGGCGGCGGGCAAAACGGTACTGCGGGGAGATCATGGCGTTGACGGCATCCCAATAAGTGACGGCACCGGCTTCAATGCGTTCCGCAATGAACGGACACACATCATGGGTGCAGGGACGCTTTTTGCCCCGATACTCCGTACAGAGCTTGCAGTCAACGTCCCCCTTTTTGTAAGTGAGTTTGCGAATGTACATAAGTCCTCCTATAAAAAGAACCGGGCAAGCAGGGCTTGTCCGGTGTGTTTGGGATATTCAGTTTCAGCGGCTTTGCTCCCGCTGCCGTTTGCGCTGCCACGCTTCCAGCAGCTTAAAAATCACCTCCTCCATCTGGATGGGAGAGTAGGAGCGGGGGAAGTATTTGCGCAGCCGTTCCCCGGAGAGGGTGATATTGCCCTGCACCGGCTTTTTCTGCTCCATCATGATGGAGAGCATGGTATCCTCGTTCAGTTCGCCGGACTGGCTCAGCTTTTTCATACGCTGAGCCTGAGAAAGAGATGGTGTAGACTGTTCGCTTCCAATGGTTTCCAGCAGAAGCTCCTGCTCTTTCTCATTGAGAGAGGCCAGCTGATAGGCAGGGGAGAGGGCGATTTTTCCATCATCCACCATCTGCATAAGCGGCGGTGTCAGATTGGTCAGGGAGATGTAATTGCGGATGGTATCGCCGCTGATGCCCTCTTGATCTCCGATGGAATCGTCGCTCCGGAAATTCGCCGAAATTTTCGGCGATTTTTTTTCGTCGCCTTTTTGGGGTCTGCCAGCTTTCCGCTTAACGGCTTCCATCTTTAGCCTGTAAGCTTTGGCACGTTCTGAGGGAAGGATATTCTCCCGCTGGATATTGCTGTCGATCATCCGAATGATGGCATCATCGTCCTTCAGGTTGAGAACCATGACCGGCATAGTGTCCTGCCCCAGCTGCTCACAGGCGTACTTTCTGCGATGGCCGGAAATCAATTCGTATCCACCTTCCTTTCTGGGGCGGGCAATAGCCGGAATGAGCACCCCGTTTTCTTTGACGCTTCCCATCAACTCCTGCATGGCTGGATCGTCCCGAACGCCGTAGGGGTTCAGCGGGTGCGGGTGCAGATCTTCCAGAGGCATACGGTAGATGATGCCCAGGGTTTCAGGCGGTTTCTTTGGCATAAAAGTGGCCTCCTCTGTTTATTTTTAAGTATGAAAAAGGCTCTCATCACTGAAAGCCTTTTAGAATTGCATTATTTGATATTGTTGAATGAAACTTAAGCAAGCTGGAGGTCGTTGACTTTTCTGACAGCTTGAGGGCAATCGTCACCGGATGCCCCTGTCATCAGTAGAATTAAACTTGTACCCTAAGTTTCGAACGGTACTTTGCATAGTCAGCACTTAGAATATAGTCAATTACCCACTCCTTGGGAATATAAAAAGTAGTTCGGATGTAGTAGTGTTTTACCCGGTTTTCGCGCAAGAGCTTCCGGGCGGTTTTATCACTGATACCTCCGAGCATCTCGCAGAACTGGGGAATTGTTACCACATCGGGATACTTGGCAAAACGCTTACGGTAATATTTCCGGTTTTTCATAAGATCAGCCCTCTCGAAAATTTCTTGTCAATGACGGGAAAGGCTGCTATTATAAAATTGTTTACAGACAGTTTTACATTGCATTGAATCGTGTAGCATCCCTCCAATATCCCTCCTAGGCGCGAAAATCTTCCGCAAAATGGTTTGTATTGGAGAATGCGATAACGGCATCATTTTCACTTGATTCTTTAAGAAAAAATGACTTTTTCTGGAATAAAACAATGGATTTTGTGTACTTCGTCAGGCAGAAAATTCTACTTAACTCCACCTAATTCCGCTGACTTCCTGTTGGTCTTTCACCCTCAAAATCCATTGGGCTAATCCCCCGTGCGGGTTCGATTCCCGCCACCGGCACCATATTTGCTCCGAAGTGTCATGCTTCGGAGCAATTTTTTATTGCCCGATAGGCTCTGCCCGAAGAGTTTGAGGGTAGCAAGGCGGAATGGCATTTGCAGACGAGACCTTACTGGAAAAATCCAAATGTGTGTAATACTATTTCCTGATTAAAATCTTTGATTTTAATCAGGAAATAGTATAAGATTGCTGCGTAAAGCCTTCTAACTTTTCCTTGCATAAAACGAATGCTTGTGCTACAATAACAAAAGTTTGTCCGCCGCTCCCGGAACGTGTGTAAGGGAAGCGGCAAGAGAAACCGGGGAAAATCGACCGGTTTCATTGGAGTTTTTATTAGGGCCTATCTGAAAACCGTTAACACGCCCAAACAGCGGGTCTTTTCCGCCTGCTGTGCACCATTTTTCCTTGCAATACACAAAGTATTCCTGCGAAAAAATGGCTTCATCAGGCGGAAAATCCCTCGCCGTTGGTCATATTTCCGGTTTTCAGATAGACCCTAAGAGAGAGGAGAAGGAATTTTCTTGATTTTCGGCAAGCATATCAACGTCTATTACCGCAAGTACGCGCTGGCTCTGCTAACGGGGCTGCTGGCGTTGTTTACCGTGGACTACTTGCAGCTGAAGGTGCCTGAAATTTATCAGTTGGTCATCAATGGACTGAATCAAGGATACATTGTGGAAAACGGCGTACAGGTGCCCTTTGATATGGCGTTCCTGCTGGACAGGATCTGCATGCCCATGGTCGGCATCATCCTTGCCATCGTCTTCGGCCGTTTCCTGTGGCGGGTAACGATCTTCGGCGCGGCTACTAAGGTGGAGACGGACCTGCGGGATAAGATGTTCCGCCACGCAGAAGACCTGAGCCGGGAGTATTATCAGGTGAACAAGGTGGGCAATCTGATGAGCCTGTTCACCAATGATCTGGACACTGTTCAGGAGTGCTACGGCTGGGGCTTCATGCAGTTCTTTGACCCCATCATTCTGTGTTCTCTGGCCATTACCAGAATGTGGCGCATGGATCACCTGCTCACCGTCCTGTCCCTGATCCCCATGGGGCTGCTGTTCGCCAGCGCCGCGGTGGTGGGCAAGAACATGACCCGGAAGTGGGACTACCGGCAGAAGTGCTTCTCCGATCTGTCCGACTTCGCTCAGGAGAGCTTTTCCGGAATTGCCGTCATCAAGGCCTTTGTGAAGGAGGCCAAGGAGCTGATGGCCTTTGAAAAGCTGAACCGGGACAGCGAGGATTCCAACATCGCTTTTACAAAAACCTCCGTACTGATGCGGATTCTCGTGACCACCTTCGTGGAGAGCGTCATCTGCGTGATTCTGGGCTACGGCGGCTATCTGGTCTACAAGGGTCAGTTCAACGCCGGTCAGCTTATGGAGTTCATCGGCTATTTCAACGCCGTGGTCTGGCCCATTATGGCTGTGGCCGATCTGATCGACATGACCTCCCGGGGCAAGGCATCCCTGAAGCGGATCAGTGAGCTGCTGGACGCGCCCAAAAACGTTTTTGACCGCCCCGGCGTTCAGGAGCTGACGGACCCCAGGGGCGAGATCGAATTCCGCGACCTCAGCTTTACCTACCCCGACGGGGATATCCCCGCGTTGGAGCATGTGTCCTTTACCATCCGCCCCGGCGAGAGCATCGGTCTGGTGGGCAAGACCGGCTCCGGCAAGACCACTCTGGTAGACCTGATCCTGCGCACTTACAATGTAAACGACGGGCAGCTGTTCCTTGACGGCAGGGATGTGAACGACCTCTCCATCCGCTCCGTCCGTGACGCCTGCGCCTATGTGCCTCAGGACAACTTCCTGTTCTCGGACACCATTGAGAACAACATCGCCTTCGGCAAGTCCGAAACCGTCTCTGAGGAGATCCGCCGGGCAGCCAAGCTGGCGGATATTGACGGCAATATCTCCGAATTCCAGATGGGCTATCAGACGGTACTGGGCGAACGGGGCGTTACCGTCTCCGGCGGCCAGAAGCAGCGTATCTCCATCGCCCGGGCGCTGATGAAGGACGCGCCCATTCTGATTCTGGACGATTCCGTATCCGCCGTGGATACCAAAACGGAAAAGGCCATTCTGGACAACCTGCGCGCCACCCGGGCGGGCAAGACCACCATTCTCATTGCCCACCGTATTTCCACCATCGAGCAGATGGACAAGATCCTGTTCATCGAGGACGGCCGTCTTGCGGGCTTTGACACCCATGACAAGCTGTACACGGAAAACCCCGCCTACCGCAAAATGGTAGACTTGCAGCGGCTGGAGGAAGAAGGAGGTGCGGTCAATGCGTGAGTATCTTCCCCTTCTGATCGTCTGCGCCGTCATCGGTGTGTTTACGATCCTGTTCCTTGCAGCCTATGCTGTGCTGAAGCGAAAAACCAAAGAGGAGACCAGCGAACGGCATATGTCCGACAGCGAGATCATCAAAAGACTGCTGGGCTATGCCAGACCCTATAAAAAGGATTTCGTTCTGGTGTTCCTCATTATGCTGGTGTCCATAGCCTATGATGTGGTGTCCCCCCTGCTGGTGGCAGACATTCAGGGCACCATCAAGCAGAGCTTTGAGCTGTCCCGGCTCTATTCGCTGGTTGCCGTGTACGCGGGCATTCTGGCGGTGTCCATGGTCTGCACCTATTTTCAGGCCATGATCCTGCAGAAGACTGGCCAGAAAATTCTGTCCCAGATCCGTCTGGACACCTTCACCCACATTGAGCAGCTGTCCCACGCCCAGCTGAACCAGATCCCCGTGGGCAAGCTGGTGACGAGAGTCACCAACGACCCCAACTCCATCAGCTACCTGTTCACCAACATTCTGGTGACGCTGGCGAAGAACTCTCTGGTAATCATCGGTGTGCTGGCGGCCATGCTGATCCTGAATTACGCCCTGACGCTGATGGTGCTGTGTTTTGTGCCGTTTCTGGTGCTCTTTACCATCATCTTTCAGAAGTTCTCCCGCCATGTCCACCGCACGGTCAACAACGCCCGGACGGATGTGAACACCTACCTGTCCGAAAACCTATCCGGTATGAAGGTCACCCAGATATTCAACCAGGAGCAGCGGAAAATGGACGAATTTCTGGCTCGCAGCAAGCGCCTTGAGAAGACCAAGATGAACCGGATGTTCGTCTTCGGCATCTTCCGGCCCATGGTATACATGCTGTTCGTCACATCCAACCTGTTCCTCTTCTATATCGGCTGCAAGGGTTATATCAAGGACACGACCTTTCTGGGGCAAACCATTACCAGCGAGACGGTGGTCGCTTTCTATATGTATATCTCCCGGTTCTTCAACCCCATTCAGGCGCTGGCCGAGCAGTTTGATATGCTGGAGCAGTCCTTCGCCGCGGCGGAGAAGATATTCACCATTCTGGATATGGTTCCCGAGGTGGTGGACGAGCCGGACGCCATCGAGCTGAAGGAAATGAAGGGCGAGATCGAGTTCAGGGACGTGTGGTTTGCCTATAATCCCGGCGAGTGGGTGCTGAAGGGCGTTTCCTTCCATGTGTATCCCAAGCAGACCGTGGCCTTTGTTGGGGCTACCGGTTCCGGAAAGTCCACCATCCTGAGCCTGATCTGCCGGAACTATGATATCCAGAAGGGGCAAATTCTGATCGATGGCATTGATATCCGGCACATTAAGATCGCCTCTCTGCGCAGCCACTTCGGACAGATGCTTCAGGATGTATTCCTGTTTGCGGGGGACATCCGCAGCAACATCGTCCTGCGCTCCGACAACGTGACGGATGAAGACGTTTGGCAGGCCTGCCGGTATGTCAACGCCGACGGCTTCATCAGGAAGCTGGATGGCGGTCTGGACGAGGCCGTCCGGGAGCAGGGCAACAACTTCTCCGCGGGTCAGCGGCAGCTGCTGAGCTTCGCCCGGACCATTCTGCACAAGCCCTCCGTCATGATCCTGGACGAAGCCACCGCCAACATCGACACGGAGACGGAGGTACTCATTCAGGACTCTCTGGAGAAGATGAAGAACATCGGCACCATGCTGATCGTAGCCCATCGCCTGAGCACCATCCAGCATGCGGACAACATTATTCTGCTGTCCCACGGCGAGATCATGGAGCAGGGCACCCATCAGGAGCTTCTCCACCTGAAGGGGCGCTACTACCAGCTCTATACCCTCCAGTTCCGCAAGCAGCAGCTTCAGGAGAGCTGACGGGTAATCGGATAAAAGAAACAGCCCGGGCACGAGCGATACGACCGCTCTGTGCCCGGGCTTGCATTTTGGAAGAAGGCGCTGCCTCAATACGTCAATGTTCGCGGTCTGTATCCGTCAATTCATACTGAACTCCTTGCCCGAAGGGCAAGGAGTTCATATGAGACTTGTTTTGTGATTTCTTTCCTTATAAATCACAAAACAGGCAGCGCCTTCAGGCGATGCCTTCCTGATTAAAATTAAAATTTTAATCAGGAAATAGTATCAGGTTTCCGCAAACAGCGCTTTCTGTTATCCTTGCCATCCGCTCTGCGGGTAACAGTCCGGAAGCAGCACATCTCCGGTATGACCTGCCCACAGGGGCTTGACAGCGATATCAGCCGCAGGCTACTTCCTGATTCAATGGCAGTTCCAGCAGTTCAGGGTGTGTGAGCAGATGCTGTATGATCTTGAGCGAACGGGCAAAGTAGAAGCCGTCGGCAATGCGTTCGTCCAGTGTGAAACCGATATCCACCACATCCCGCACATCGCGGCTGCCGTCCCCGGCGATCTTCTCACTCTTGCGGATGGTGCCGATGGCCGCCATAATGGAGCTTGAGCCGTAATTGTTGAGATGATGGTAGACGCTCGGGCATTTGATGCTGCCAAGATTGGTGAGGAAGACGGTGGCAAAGTTCGGGTCATCCTGCCGCAGGAAGTCGGGCACCTTGCCAAAGAAGTCCAGTGTCTTGATGATCCAGATGACAAATGCCAGAACCGGACGCGGCAGCTTTTTGAGCACGTCCATCGCGCCATTCACACCGTCGTTCTTTTCCGTGCGGGCCTTGTGAACCTTGCCGACGACCCGGTGCGTCACCTCGGTGAGCGTCCAGTCTTCCGGCGCGGAGATGACCACGAGGGACTCCTCGCTGTGATCCTCGAAGCGTTTCTTGGCTACGAAGCCAAGGGTAATTTCGTCGCGCTGGTAAAAACGCCGGCCGGAGATGAAGCTGTTGAGCTGCGGGCGAAGATATATCGTTTTTGCGACAGCCATAAGAATGCAGTGAAAAAGCGTGGCACGGTATTCTTCCTCGCCCTCGTTCTTCCGTGCGATGTAGCGAAGCGCCTCTGTTACGTCGAATTCCATATTGACGTAGACCTCGGCATCCGTGCGGTGGTTCATCAGATGCGGCAGAATGACATGGAGCGAATCCATATCGCGGATCCAGCGGGCGTCTTTCCGGTCGCCCCAGCGTTTCTTTGTCGTGTTGCTCATAGTGTGTCCTCTTTTCTTTCTTTTTTCGGGCCGAAGCCCTTGAAGATGTCCTGCGCACCCTCATACGCAGAAATCTTCAGATAACCTATGCAATCATTACTTCCTTAGGGCCTATCTGAAAACCGGAAATATGACCAACAGCGAGGGATTTTTCGCCTGATGAAGCCATTTTCCCGCAGATATCCCATTGCTTCCAGCGTGTTCACGATTTGCCGCGCTTCTCTTGTCCCGTCGATGATCAGTCTGGGGGCAAGCTTTGCGTCGCCCACCGCCACGGTTTTTGCAACGGCGCTCATTTCTTCAAACAGGGGATTGCAGGCTTTCAGGCCGAGACAGATGCAGCCATAGTCAAAGGGCAGCTCCCCTGCATCGGTCACAAAGCTGTGTGCCTTGACCTCCAGCAGCTTTGTGCCGGGCATCTGACGCACATGCTTCTCGCGCATAATGTTGTGGATGGAGACCCTGGAGACCAGGTCCATGCCGTTTCCAATGGTGTTCGTCATCTCGACAACGGTGACCGCCGCGCCGCGGACGGCGAAGAACTCCACCAGGTCAAGTCCCGCCGCACCGCCGCCGATGATGACGGCCTGTTTTCCCGCCATGCTGTGGGGGAAGCCGCCTTCCGTCACCTTCGCGATCACGCCGTCCACGGTCATGATATTGCCTTCTGCAAGGTTATCCAGCAAGCCGGGAATGTTTGGCGTTGCGATTTTGGAACCGGTGGCGCAGACGATCAGATCCGGGTTTTCGGCGGCGGCCATCTGCTTCGTAACAGCCGCGTTCAGCACCACCTTGATATTTTTCAGTCGAGCGGTACGGTTTTTCAGATAGGTGACGAAATCGTTCATTCTGCGCTTTTCCGGCAGATCGCAGAGGCAGGCGGCTCGTCCGCCAAGGCTGCCGCTTTGCTCCGCCAGCGTTACGTCGCATCCGATCTCCGCAGCGGTACACGCCGCTTCCAGCCCGGCGGTTCCTCCGCCGATCACCATGACCTTGCAGGGTTTATTGACCTTGCGCTTTTTGCAGGTATCGCCCTGGGTCACTGCAGGATTGACCGTGCAGCGGATCGGGCGGTTGCTGCCCATCCGGTTGCCGACGCAGCCAATGCAGCAGGAAATACACTTTCTCAGCTCGTCTTCCCGGCCGTCGCGAACCTTATTGCACCATTCCGGGTCTGCAATCAGCGATCTTCCCATTGCGACGATGTCCGCGTCGCCGCTGGCGATGATGTCCTCCGCGATGTGCGGGTCGCGGATGTTGCCGGAGATGACGACCGGCTTGCCGGTCTTTTCCTTCACGGCTTTGGATAGGTAACGCTTCCATCCGTCCGGAAGATCCGCCTTGTCGATCATCTTCTCAATGGAATCATTCAGGCCGGCGGATACGTCGTAAAGGTCGACGTATTCATCCACGTAGGGCAGCCAGCCGAGGGTATCTTCCAGCGTGTTGCCGCCCGGCACCAGCTCATCTGCGGAAATGCGTATCGCGATGGGGAAGTTCCGCCCCAGACGTTTCCTGGTTTCCTGAAGAATGCACTTCAAAAACCGCGCCCGGTTTTCCGCGCTTCCGCCGAATTCATCCGTGCGGTTATTGGTGGTCGGGGAGATGAACTGGCTGACCAGATAGCTGTGACCCGCATGGATTTCAACAGCGTCGAATCCGGCCATCTGCGCCCGCTTACAGGCATCCGCGTATTTTCCCACCAGTGCATACACTTCTTCGGTACTCAGCGCTCTGGGAATAACGCCGCCGGTCTTGCAGGGAATATCGCCCGCCGAGACAGGCTGCTGCCCGATCCGCGACGGTATCGCGGCGCTGCCCGCATGGTTGACCTGAATGGAGATCTTGCATCCCCATGCGTGAACCTTTTCGGTAAGCTCGTACATATGGGGGATAAAGCTATCATGGTCAAGCCGCAGCTGTGTGGTGCCGTTTGAACCGAGAGGAAACGCCACACAGGCATTTTCCACCACGATCAGACCGGTACCGCCCTTGGCGCGGAGCTGATAATAGTTTTTATGTTCTTCGGAAATGCTCCCATCGGGATTTGCCAGGTTTGTCCCCATCGGCGCCATCATGACGCGGTTTCTGAGCGTCATGTTCTGGATCCGGATGGGACGCATCAGGTTTTCATAGGACATTTTGATTCTCCCTTACCTGCGACTTTATGTCCCTTACACGCGGTAAGGATCCCAGTCGATATTGTCCATAACCAGCTTGGCCGAGCGCAGCAGCGGCTGCTCACGGGAGGTGTGGTTTTCGTATTCATACACACACAGCACCATGCATGAGCCGAAATATGCCCCCACGATACGCTGAAGCTTGCAGTGCGCGCCGTTGGCAAGGAAGAGGAACGGGATGTTAAGCTCCTTCTTCATCCGGCGCATTGCCTCGAAATTGGAAAGCAGCTCCTCCTCCGTGTTTGCGCAGGTCACGATCTTGGTAATGTCTGCGCCCCGGGCTTCATGCGCTTTGGTAATATCAAGGATCTGCTCAGGTGTGAGATACTGCCATGTGTGGGAGGACATCAGAACCTCTCCGCCGTTTTCATGGATGCGGTCGATCAGAGCACGCTGCTTTTCAATGGCCGCAGGATTTTGGGTAAGCTCCAGGGGGGAAGGGTCATACAGGTCGCCCATTACGTCCACCAGCGTTGCCCCCGCCTTCAGGCCAAGCAGCATTCCTTCAGCCAGATCGTCGTCTGTAAGGCCGGTGTTCTCCCTCTGCCGGTAGTTGGTAATGTAAATCGGCTTGTTTCCGCAGCGGCTGAAAATGTATCGGTAGGTTTCCTCGGTCTTGTACTTCTGCTCAACGTAGCACAGCTGAATTCCAAAAGCCTCCGCACCAGACGCCGCGGAATTCCGTATCAGCGTAACGCAGCTTTCCGGGTCTCCCAGCTGCACCATTGCGGTCAGCAGTGCGTGGTCATTGCTGAGGAAACTTGGTTTTTTTGCTTGCATCCAATTTACTCCTTGTTCTTCATAATAAAGCGTCCGCCGTCAATGAGAATGTTCTCTCCTGTGATGAAGGCAGCCTTGTCAGAGGCAAGGTACATGATCAGATCCACGATCTCCTGAGGTTCGGCGGCGCGTCCCAGCAGCGTCTTCATATTCGCCATGGCATCTCTCGTCAGCACCGGCCCGGGAGAAACACAGCAGCACCGTACCCCGTAGGGCGCGCCCACCAACGCCAGAGACTTTGTCAGCCCGTTCATGACGCCGCTCTTTGCTGTGGCATAGGCGACGTCTCCGCAGGAAGCTTCTGCTCCGGTGATGGAGCCGATGTTGATGATCACGCCGCTTTTCTGCTCTGCCATGTACTTCATCGCGGCGTGCCCCATGTAGAATGGACCCTTGAGATTTACGTCCAGGCCCCAGTCAAACACCTCAATGGGAACATCCTGGAAGGGGGTCCCCCGCTCCACGCCGCAGATGCGGATCTCGGAACCGCCCGCACTGTTTATAACGATATCAATCGTGGAGAACGCTTCCTTTGCCTTTTGGAAGGCGTCCGCGACCTGGGCGTAGTTTCTCACGTCGGTGGGAATGCCGATGGCGTGATAACCTTTGGCAGTAAGCGCGTCCACCTTCGACTGAAGCTTCGTCGGATTGGTTGCCAGCATGACGATGTTTGCGCCCTGCTCAGCAAAGCATTGGGCGCAAAGCAAACCAATGCCGGAGGATGCGCCGGTGATTACGGCAGTTTTTCCTTGAAAGCTCATTGATTTTCTGTCCTTTCCTGTTTGTGATTCTTCAGCACCTGTCCGGTGCGTAACGAAGTTGATAAAATAGATATAGGCTGATATTTTCGGCACTGCTTTTCTGTTTCTTTGGCAAAAGGAATCCATGCCGCCAATCAAAAGCCAGACCTGCAGCGCACATTTGCTATCTTCTTTTTTGCAGCCTGTTTATAACAAGCAGCCCTTGTTTTAGCCATATAACACGCAATTCTTGGAGTTCTTCCCCTCTTTTTTGCCAAATGATCTCACATTTTTTCTTGACAATCGTCGAATCAGCGTTTATACTTCCTGATATGGATTATATCCGACAGATGCCCGGATGTAAATGCAATAAGCGAACTTTATTTGATGTTTTCGACCCTATATTTTAGGCGCATAGTCATGTTAGCTAATTTCGGCTTTTGTTATTTGTACAAAAGAGCAGGAGGACGTATGGAACTGGATGATATTGTAGTGACGAAATTATTCGATGTAATGACCATCCCGATCGCCAAAGGAACCAAGCGGCCGATCACAAACCGGTATTGCTACGGCCTGACGTTTTGCGGGACGGACGGCGGCAGAATCCTGTATGAGTATGAAAACAGGCAGTATCTGTCTGACTATTACCATGCGGTTTTGCTGCCAATGGGCAGATCGTATCTGCTGAACGGAGAAAAAGGGGGCAACTATCCGCTCATCAACTTCTATTGCGATCATCCCCTCAACGACCGGCAGTTTGCGGTATTCGAAATCTCCAATCCCCAATATTATCTGCAAACCTATGAGCGCATCAAAAACCTTTGCTTCTACAACCAGCCGTTTTGTTACGCCAGAGCGATGGGTCTTTTCTATGAAATGCTGAGTCAGCTCATGCTGGCATCCGAAACGAGCAATCCCCTGCTTTCCACCGCTGTGTCCTACATGGAACGCAATTATGCCGACCCGGAACTGACCATCGATCAGATCGCCGCCGAGATAAACGTCAGCGTGGGGTATTTCCGGCGGATGTTCAAGGCGCAGTATTCCATGTCTCCCAAGAAATACATTCTTAACGCGCGTATCGTCAAGGCAAAAGAGCTGCTGATCGGTACATCCTGCCTTTCCATCTCCGAAATCGCCTGTGCCTGCGGATTTACCAACCTCTATCATTTTGACAGAACCTTCAAGGTGCATACCGGCTGCTCGCCTACAGAGTATCTGCAAACGTTCGGAAATAATTTCTGATACTATTTCCTGATTAAAATCTTAATTTTAATCAGGAAGGCATTGCCTGATGGCGCTGCTAGTTTTGTGATTTATAAAGAAAGAAATCACAAAACAAGTCTCGTATGAACTCCTTGCCCTTCGGGCAATTAAAATCTTTTCTAAAGATTTTAATTGGAGTTCAGTATGAGACATTCCCCCTGCCTGCCGAACGAAAGCGGGAGCCGCCGTATCGGCAGCTCCCGCTTTCCTGTATGGATGACCTTGCTTATGCGCTTTCTCTATTCCCCGAAGGCGATTTTCACGATCTGCATTTTCATCATTCCGTCGCCGACTTTGGAGAGGAAGCGGAAAAATCCGCTGACCGGCAGGGGCTTCCCGTCTGTGTAACGTGGAGCAGGTTATCATACCGTCATAGAAATTGCCGCTGCCCGTCATGCGGTAGGCGTTGCGGATGGCGTCCTTTCGTTCCATTTTCTCACCCTCGAATTTTAACGAGTTAGATTCAGCTAACTCGCAATTTTTTGAAAAGCCGCCCACCGGCAGCCCTTCTTCGACACTGCCTACACCGTAGCAGTATTGAGAGAAAATGTCAAGGCAAAATGGTATATTGATTCTTTCCCGGCATGTTACTACAATAAAAGTAGAAAGGAAGTGTTCACAATGGATTGGAAGAAAACAGACCCGGAATTTGCGGAACGATTCCGGCATTTCGCCTTTGACGAGGTCGTGAACGAAGACGGCCAGCAGCTTCCCGGGGAGACCCGGTATCTTGCCATTCTGGCGACCCTGATCGGCTGCGGCGGTGTGGATGCCTACGAGGAAATTCTGCCCCGGGCGATGGAAAACGGCGTGACGCCGGTCATGGTGAAGGAGTGCGTCTATCAGGCGGTGGATTACCTGGGCTATGGCCGGATGCTGCCCTTCCTGAACGCGACCAACGACGTGTTCAGCCGCAGCGGGATTGCCCTTCCCCTGCCCGGACAGGCCACGACCACCATGGAGAACCAGCTGGAAAAGGGTGTCGCGGCGCAGGCTGCCATTTTCGGCGACCGCATGAAGGAGGCGTGGAAGCAGAGCCACATCAACCGCTGGCTGGCGGACAACTGCATCAGGATCTATCCCGATGCAAGAGAGTACTCCCTTGCAATACCTATTGACTTATTCCTTCCCAGGCTCTGTCAGCCCGGTGAGGGAAAATTCGTAGCGCATGGCCAGCGCCTTGAACAGCTTCTGCATCACCTGTTCGGCAATTCCCCGGATGTCCAGCCCCTCGACGAAGCGGATGACCTGCTCCACTTCCTCCTTGGGGACGCTGTACGCCCGCAGGCTCATGGTGAGAAACAGCCTTAGCTTCTTTTCCAGCGTCAGCTCCCCGTCGCAGGGGTGTGCCATATAGCCGCGCATGATACTGGCCGAGCCGATCTCCATATCGTAAAAGTCCCGCTCTGTGGCGTCCGGCAGGTAGCTGCCAAAAATGCCGTGCAGCTCCTTCGCCGTCTCCCGGAGAATATATTCGGAGGCCTCCTTCTCCGTGTAGGCTTCGATGTAGATTTCCCGGAGATTTTCGTTCAGCTCCGTCAGGGTCATCTGGATGGCCGTCTCCACCGCGTAGACGTACACCGGCGGCAGCTTCGCCCCCGCCTCCCCCCGCGCCATGGCGAACTGGTTGGAGAACATGAATTCCACCAACTCTGTCAGGACGCCGTCCTTGGCACGGAAAATATTCTGGAAGGTGCTGTAGGAAACGTCGGCTTTTTCAATAATCTCCGCCAGCGTCGAACGTTTGTAGCCCTTTTCCAGAAAGAGCCGAACACAGACGGTGAGAATCCGTTTTTTCGCGGGCAGACTTGCGCTTGTAATGGCCATAGGGGTCACTCCTCTTATTGGATGGTATATATACCATCAGTATATCACGCTCCCTTAAGAATCGCAATCCCTTTTTTGGCGCAAATCGGGGAAACTTTTCCCGAAATGGAATCTTAAGAAACGCCGGCATCGACTTTCTTTGGCGCATGTGCTATGATGGGACAAAAAAGGCAGGTGCATGATATGCGGGAGATCTTATTGCTGGAAGACGACACGACGCTGGGCAAGGGCATTCAGCTGGCGCTGCAAGACCCGGATGTGACGGTCGCCCTGACCGGGACGCTTTCTCAGGCGCGGGAAATGCTGGCGCAGAAGAAATTTGACCTGCTGATTCTGGACGTGAATCTCCCGGACGGCAGCGCTCTGGATTTGCTGCGGGAGGTGCGGCAGGGGGAAGCCGTTCCCGTGATCCTCCTGACGGCAAATGACTTGGAGATGGACGTGGTCACCGGGCTGGAATCCGGGGCGGACGACTACATCACGAAGCCCTTTTCCCTGGCAATTCTCCGGGCGCGGGTGAACGCCCAGCTTCGCCGGAGAGTGAAATCCTCCTGCGTGGAACTGGACGGCTTCCGGTTCGATTTTGAGCGGATGGCGTTCTGGAAGAACGGCGAACCCATTGAGCTGAGCAAGACGGAGCAGAAGCTCCTGCGGCTGCTGGTGGAGAACCGTGGGCAAACCGTGTCCCGGGGCGTTCTTGTTGACCGCATCTGGACGGACGGGGCAGATTTTGTGGACGAGAACGCCCTGTCCGTCACGGTGAAGCGTCTGCGGGTCAAGCTGGAGGACGACCCGTCCAGCCCCCAATACCTGAAAACGGTGTACGGCCTCGGCTACACATGGGCGGTGAAGTGATATGACATCATGGGAATACGGGATTCTCGCGGCGGCGATTCTTCTCTGCGCCGCCGCAATCTGGTGTGAGCGCCGGAAGACCCGGCGGACGCTGGAAAAGCTGAATGAGATGCTGGATGCTGCCATGCGGGGGGACTTTACGGAGGACAGCTTCGACGAGACGCTGCTTTCCGCGCTGGAAAGCAAGCTGGCGCACTACCTCGCGGCGTCCACGGTATCCGCCCGGAACGTGAGCACGGAAAAGGAAAAGCTGAAAACCCTGGTCGGGGACATTTCCCACCAGACGAAAACACCCATTGCCAACATTCTGCTCTATGCCCAGCTCCTGCGGGAGCAGCCGGGGAACGTGGTGTGTCTGGACGCGCTGGACGCCCAAACGAAGAAGCTGCAAAGTCTCATTGAAGCGCTGGTGAAGACCTCCCGGCTGGAATCCGGGGTGATTGCCCTGCGCCCGAAGCCGTGGGCGCTTCAGGACGTTCTATCCTCGGCGGTATCCCAGCTGGAGCCGAAGGCCGGGGAAAAGAACATTTCCATCACTTTTCTTCCCACGGATGCCGAAGCGGTTTTCGACGCAAAATGGACGGAGGAAGCCGTATTTAACCTGCTGGACAACGCCGTCAAGTACACCCCCGCCGGCGGGGCGGTTCGTGTGTCCGCGTCCGACTACCAGATGTTTTCGGCCATTCACGTGGCGGACAACGGGCCGGGGATACCGGAGGACGAGCAGCCGAAGGTATTTCAGCGCTTCTATCGGGGCTTAAGCAATCCCACGGAGGAAGGCGTGGGCATCGGGCTGTATCTGGTGCGTCAGATCGCGGAGGGGCAGGGCGGCTATGTGAAGGTCAGCTCCAAACCGGGCGAGGGCAGCACATTTTCCCTGTACCTCCCCCGTGAAATCTGTCAACACTGTTAGATTCCGGAAAGAATGTAGAAAGAATCCTGTAGTAAAGTCTGTAGTGTGAAAACAATACAGACTTTTCTATTTGGGAGGTTATTATGAGTATTTTGGAAACCAGAAACCTGCGCAAAATCTACGGCTCCGGGGACACGGAGGTTCGGGCGCTGGACGGCGTGAACCTGAGTGTGGACAGCGGCGAATTTGTCGCCATTGTGGGCACCTCCGGCTCCGGAAAATCCACCCTGCTGCACATGCTGGGCGGCCTTGACCGGCCCACCTCCGGCAGCGTGATCGTGGACGGGAAGGACATCTTTTCCCTGAAAGATGAAGCGCTGACCATTTTCCGCAGGCGGAAGATCGGCTTTGTCTTCCAGAGCTACAATCTGGTGCCGGTGCTGAACGCGAGGGAAAACATCGTCCTGCCCATCCAGCTGGACGGGCGGCAGGTGGACGAGGATTTCCTCGACAAAATTGTAAACACGCTGGGCCTTGAAAAGAAGCTGGGGAGCCTTCCCAGTCAGCTGTCCGGCGGTCAGCAGCAGCGGGTAGCCATCGCCCGCGCCCTTGCCGCCGCCCCCGCCATCATTCTGGCGGATGAGCCTACGGGCAATCTGGATTCCAGAACCAGTCAGGACGTGCTGAGCCTGCTGAAAGTCACCAGCCAGAAATTTGCCCAGACCATCGTCATGATTACCCACAACGAGGAAATCGCCCAGACGGCGGATCGGATCATCCGCATTGAGGACGGACGGATCGTGAGGTGAGCGGCATGAAGGTGAAAAACGGAAGCTGCATCCGGCGCTTAAGCTTCAAGACCCTGATGGCCGCGAGAAAGCGGAACATCATCGCGGTGCTTGCCATCGCCCTGACCGCCCTGCTGTTCACGTCCCTCTTTACCATCGTAATGTCCATCAACGAGACGAACCAAAACTACCAGTTCCGCTCTGTCGGCGGGTATGCTCACGGTGCGTTCAAGGACGTGGACGAAGACCAGATCGCGGTGCTTTCGGCACATCCCGACGTCAAAGCCGTGGGCGTGCGGACGGTGTTGGGTCTTGCCACGCAAGGCGCTTTTGAAAAGGACTACGCCGAAGTCAGCTACATGGACGACAACAACGCCAAGTGGAGCTTTTCCCAGCCCACGGTGGGACGCACCCCGAAAAGCGGGAACGAAATTACCATGGACACCAAAGCTCTGGAGCTTCTCGGCGTAAAGCCGGAGCTGGGGGCACAGGTGAAGGTCACTTACACGCTGGCGGACAAAGAACAGATGGGCTGGGACGTCACCGACACCTTTACGCTGGTAGGCTGGTGGGACTACGACGAGCTGCTGAGCGTCCACTTCCTCAACGTTTCCAAGGAATACGCCCAGAAGATCGAAAAAAAAGCCGTGGCGGGAGGCTTAAAGCCCTTCCGCACGGATTTGAGCGTCATGCTGAGAAGCTCCCTGAACATTGAAAACGACCTGACCAGAATCGGCGAGGACTGCGGCTACAGCATCGGCGAGGAGGCGGGGCAGCTTCGCATCGGCGTCAACTGGGGCTATACCGCCACCCAAGTTTGGGACACGCTGGGCGTTGGGGGAATCCTCGCCATGCTCGCCGTGCTGATTCTGGTGGCGTTTACGGGATATCTGGTGATCTACAACATTTTCCAGATCTCCGTGGCGGGGGACATCCGCTACTACGGACTGCTCAAAACCATCGGCGTCACGCCGAAGCAGCTGCGGCGGCTGATCCGCCAGCAGGCGCTGCTGCTGAGCGCGCTGGGCATTCCGGTGGGTCTGCTGCTGGGCTACGCCGTGGGCGCGGCGGCGGTTCCCATCACCATGTCCACCTCCACGATGGGAGGCCGGTACACCACAGTCAGCGTTTCTCCCTGGATATTCCTGTTTTCCACGGTGTTTGCCCTGCTGACGGTGCTGCTGTCCTGCGCCCGGCCGGGACGGATTGCCGGGAGGGTCTCCCCTGTGGAGGCGGTGTGCTACACCGAGCGGCAGTCGTCGGGGAAAACGCACCGGAAGGGCGGCAAGGTCACCCCCGTCCAGATGGCCGCCGCCAACTTGGGCAGAGATAAAAAGAAGACGGCGCTCGTGATGGTGTCGCTGTCCCTGACCGTCGTTCTGCTGAATCTGCTGGTCACGTTTATCGGCGGCTTTGACATGGACAAATATCTGAGCCGGCGAAGCTGCGCGGACTTCCTCATCAGCACGCCAAGTTATTTTAACTACCAGTATTCCACTCTGACCAAAGAGGCTGTGGAACCGGTGCGGGCAAACACAGCGCACTCTCTGGAGGGCTTTGCCTATCAGACCGGCGGGGTGGGTATGTATCTGCCGGAAAGCGTCTGGCGGGATGAAGCCGCCTTCTACAGCCGGGATACGGATATGGACATCGACGCGCTTCTCGCCCAGACGCCAAGAGACGGCGGCAAGGTGCAGGCGGCGTCCCAGATAGAGGGGCTTGACCCGACGCTTGGAGAAAAGCTCACGGTGATCGACGGCAGCTTGGATTCCCTCTGGGAACCGGACAGCCATGCCATCGCCATTGCCGTGAATCTGGATGATTCCGGGAAGCTGCCTGACCCCGGGATTTATCCCGCCGTGGGCGAGAAAATCAAAGTCACCTATGGAAACGGCGATACTGCGTACGACGTAAACTACACCGTCTGCGCACTGGTGGACGTTCCCTACAACATGAGCAGCCGGTTCTATACCATGGGCTATGAGGCAATCCTCAGCGCGGACGCCCTGTACCGGGACGCCGGGGAGGACAACGTGTTCCCCATGCTCTACCTCTTCGACACCCCCAGTCCCGAGGCGGAGGCCGCCGCGGAAAGCTACCTTGCCCAGCTCACTTCCGACCCCGACAGTCCCCTGATGTACGAAAGCAAGGCGACCCACCGGGCATATTTTCAGGAGTTCCGGATGACCTTTGTGATTCTGGGCGGGCTGCTGTGCGCCATCATCGGCATTGTGGGTATTCTGAATTTCTTCAACGCCATGATGACCGCCATTCTGGCGCGGAGCCGGGAATTCGCGGTTTTGCAGTCGGTGGGCATGACCGGCCGTCAGCTGGAAACCATGCTTCTCTGGGAGGGGCTGCTGTACACCCTTGGTTCCGGCCTGATCGCGGGGCTTCTGTCCGCCGCGGTGAACCCGCTGGCGGGGCGGCTTCTGGAAAGCGCCTACTGGTTCTACAGCTATCACTACACCATCACCCCGGTACTGGCCATGCTGCCCGCATTTATCGTGCTTGGCTGTGCCATCCCGGCGGTCATGTACCGTCAGGCGGTGAAGCAGAGCATCGTCGAGCGGCTGAGAAGTCTGGATACGTAACTATGGAAACAGCGGGAAGCGGTAGTGTCAAGAGTTATGCGCAAAATTGATTATGGCTCTGGTAGAAATCTATTACAGGGGGCGGCTTAACCGCCCCCTGATTACTTTCCGGCAGGCAGGGCGCAAAGGGTCAAGGGCGGCGGTACGCCGCTCGTCTTGCTCTTGACCATTTGTGGCCTGACTGCTATTGACAGGATTGAGCTTCACGAAGCCACAGGCAGCAGGACAGTCTAATTGCGATTGCACTGCTCGCTTAGAAAGCAAGTCTCGCAGATAAGCTGTTTAACTTCCTGCATAATCAGCGCGTCATCGCTGGGTAGCTCATAGGCTTCGATTTTTTGAATGCCTGTCGGGTTACGCAGTCCGCAGTCAATCGATTTTCCATTTCCGGTTTTACATAGCGGTAGACCTCGGCACCGAACGAAACACCGTCACCAATGGCGTACTCTTCAAAGCCGGATTTGTCCATCCAGACGTGATCCTCTTTTCCATCAAACATTGTTCCGTCGGTATACATCCCGCTGATGAAAATACGTTTAAGGCAACGCCGCACAATTGTGCCTGCGAGCCTCAGCCGTCTTTTTGTCCCACTTCTTCAGTTCAAAAAATGGGAAATACATACAGTATTCCTCCATTTTTCAAACTTTGAATTGGGACAAAAATCCTGGCTGAGTCTTCTGGTCAAATTGTGCGGTGTTGCCTTAAAACAAACGTGCTTTGACTTGACTTTTTCAATCTGTCCTTTGATACTAGTTTTCAATAAAACGGTTAAAAACCGTTTTATTCGGCTGCTGTTTCAGCAGCCAGCGGCGTAGCCGCAAAAAACGTAAGTCCATACATTTCTCGCCGCCACCGGCGGCCTGCGAAGGATTCGCAGGATAAAATGGTGTTAACCATTTTATCGAGAAATAGTATGAAATGTGACATAACCGCATTGAAGAAGCAGCTAGGGTGTATCTGAAAAGAGGATTATTGATTTCAGAACGTTTCATAGAAAGCAGCTTCTTTATAAGTTCTCACCGTTGGTCGCGATGACATCGGCGTACCAGGCAGCAGATTCCTTGGGAATTCGCTCGCAGGTACGGTAATCTACGTAGACAATGCCGAAGCGCTCCTCATAGCCGGAGCTCCATTCAAAGTTATCCAGAAAACTCCACTGCAGATATCCGCGGATGGGCGTTCCTTCCTCGATGGCCTTGCCCAACTCCAAAAGATAACGGTGCAGGAAATCAATCCGGTCAAGGTCGTGCACCTTCCCGTCCAGATAGACCTTGTCGTTGCAGCTCAGGCCGTTCTCGGTGATGTAAATGGGCAGACCGTAGCGGCGGTAGATGTGCATAGGGCCATAGTGCAGCACTTCCGGCGTGACGCCCCACTTGCAAGCGGTCAGGGGGAAGCCGGGATTGCGCTTGACTTCCTCGCCCTGTTCGTTGACCATGAAGCCCTGATAGATATTCAGGCCAAGATAGTCCGGCGTTTCCATCATATCCCAGTCCCCGGGATCAATGGTGGCGGCGAAGCGCTTAAAGGCATCCGACGCACTGTCGTCATAGTGGTGAAGAATCAGGCTGTCAAGGAAAACGTTGAAACTCCAGCCCACCTTCAGGTCAAAGCTGGCGCGGTAGGCCGCTTCCCTTCCCTCCGGGGTATCCTTCTCGGGATATGCAAGGCTCCCGCATGGCACCACGCCCACAAGGGTTTCCTTGCCGCATACCTCCTTGATGGCTCGCTGGGCAGCGCTGTGGGCAAGGCAAAGGTTGTGGTAAACCAGAGCCACCTTCTCCTCCGGCAGCTTCCAGCCGGGGGCGTGATTGCCTGTTCCATAGCCAAGCTGAGCAATGCACTGAGGCTCGTTGATGGTCATAAAGTTTCGGACGCGTCCCTTGAAGCGCTGGGCGATGATACGGGCGTAACGTGCAAAAACGTCCGCAATCTCCCGGTTCAGCCAGCCGCCCTTATCCTGCAGGGCGCTGGGCAGATCCCAGTGGTAGAGGGTAATCAGCGGCTCAATCCCGCTCGCAATCAATTCATCTACCAGATTGTCGTAAAACCGGAGTCCCTGTTCGTTGACCTCGCCGTCACCGTCAGGTATGACTCTCGCCCAGCTGATGGAGAAGCGGTATGCCTTGATATTAAGCTGCTTCATCAGCGCCACATCCTCCCGGTAGCGATGGTAGCTGTCGCAGGCTACGTCGCCGGTGTCCCGGTTTTTGATGTTGTTGGCAGCGGGGTCATGGCAGAAATCGTCCCAGATATTGGGGCCTTTCCCATCCTCATTCCAGGCACCTTCGCACTGATAAGATGCGCAGGCAACACCCCATAAAAAATTCTTTGGAAACTTGCTCATACTGTCACCTCAACATGATACTTTTTCTTCCCGTCCTTCATGGGAATCAGATTGCCCGCCACATTTTCACCGTCCACGCGCAGGCTGTAAGTCCCCGTCTGAACCACGTGGATGTGGTAGGCTGCACCCCGGTAACGGCGCCGGACAGAGTACTCCTCCAGCGCCCCGGGCAGGCATGGGTCGATTCGCAATCCGGCAGGGGTGGGTTTCACACCCAAAATATACTGGCTGATATTCACGAACGTCCAGGCGGCTGTGCCAGTGAGCCAGCTGTTTCTTGCCGCGCCCTCATCGTAAGAAGCGCGGCCCGCCACCGTCTGGGCATAGACATAGGGTTCCACCCGGCGAATGTCGCTGTGTTCCTCCTGATAAACAGGGCAGGTTCTGCGGTAGATATCAAAGGCATTCTCTCCTCTGCCCACAACGGTTTCCGCGATGCTGATCCAAGGGTTGTTGTGGCAGAAAACGGAGCCGTTTTCCTTGTATCCGGGAGGATAGCTGGTAATTTCTCCCAGCTCTTTGTGATAAACGGTATAGCAGGGTGCCAGCAGCTCCACGCCGTATTTGCCCAGCAGCCGCTGCCGCACGGAGTCCAGTGCCCGAACCGCTTTGCCGTCGTCAGTTCCGATGCCGGCCATGACGCACATACCCTGGGGCTCGATGAAAATCTGGCCCTCGTCGCAGGTATGGCTTCCCACGGCATTGCCGTAAGCATCATAGGCACGAACAAACCAGTCTCCGTCCCAACCGGCGGTCTTGACAGCGGCTTCCATTTCCGCCGCCGCTGCTTCCACCTCCGCCGCCTCGTTGTCCAGACCGGCATACCGGCACAGCGAGGCATACTGTTTTCCGTAGAGGACGAACATGCCGCCGATGAACACAGATTCCGCCACAGGGCCTTCCGAAGGGCCGGTGGTCTGGAAGCTCTCGCCGGGTTCTTCCGAGAAGCAGTTCAGGTTCAGGCAGTCGTTCCAGTCGGCTCTGCCAATCAAGGGAAGGCCGTGGGGTCCTTTATGGTTCATGGTGTAGCGGACGCTCCTGCGCAGATGCTCCATCAAGGGCGCTTCGCTGCCGGGGACATTGTCAAAGGGCGTGGGATGCTCCAGAATGGAAAAGTCCCCCGTCTCGCTGATATAAGCGTAAGTACAGGCAACCAGCCACAGCGGGTCATCATTGAAGCCGCTGCCCACATCGTTGTTGCCCCGTTTTGTCAGAGGCTGGTACTGATGATAGGTGGAGCCGTCCGCCCACTGGATGGAGGCAATGTCGATGATGCGTTCCCGGGCACGCTCCGGCGCCATGTGGACAAAACCCAGCAAATCCTGGCAGCTGTCCCGGAACCCCATGCCCCGTCCGGTACCGGACTCAAAGTAGCTGGCACTGCGGCTCATATTAAAGGTGACCATGCACTGGTACTGGTGCCAGATGTTCACCATACGATTGAGCTTCTCGTCGCCGCTTTCCAGGGTGTAGACGCCCAGCAGCTTGTCCCAATATTCCGCCAGTTCCGTCAGGGCATTCTCAACGGATGTATCCGTGGAGAACTTTTTCAGCACCCGGTAGGCGGTATCCTTGCGGATGACGCCGGGAGTCAGGAATTTCCGGTCTCTGGGATTTTTGCCATAGCCGAGGACAAACACAAATCCCCTTTCTTCGCCGGGTGCAAGGGTTACATCCAGCGCCAGTCCCGCCATAGGCGCGCCGCCGTGGGCGACAAAATAGCCGGTCTTTCCACTCAGAATAGCCTGAGGTCTTGCAAAAGTCCCAAAGGTTCCCAAAAAATGATCCCGGTCGGTGTCGTAGCCCGCAATGGGGGCATTCACGCCGTAATAGGCATAGTGATTCCGCCGCTCCCGGTATTCGGTTTTGTGATAAATTGCGCTGCCTTCCACTTCCAGCTCGCCGATGTTCAGGTTCCGCTGGAAATTGGTGGCGTCATCCACCGTGTTCCACAGGCACCACTCTACGGCAGCGGTGAAGCGGAAGCGCTTGGTTTCCGCTGAGCGGTTGGTCAGGCGGACGCGCTGCACCTCGCAATTTTCCCCGATGGGTACGAGAAAAGTCAGCTCCGCGTAAAGGCCGTCCTTCTCCGTCTCAAAAACGGTGTAGCCCATACCATGACGGCAGCGGTAACTGTCCAGCGACCGATCCACGGGATGGAAGGTGGGGCTCCAGGGCGCTTTATCTTCCTCTTTGATGTAGAAAAACCGTCCGCCCACATCTGCCGGGACATTATTGTAGCGGTAGCGCAGGATGCGCTGAAGCTTCGCGTCACGGTAGAAGCAGTAGCCGCCAGCGGTATTGCTGATGAGGGAGAAAAACTCCTGGCTGCCCAGATAGTTGATCCAGGGCATGGGAGTTGCCGGGGTTTCAATTACATACTCTTTTCTTTTATCGTCAAAAAAACCATATTGCATGGCGAAAGTCCTCCAGATGGAAGATGATGATTGCCGGAGGGCCTTACACAGGCCCTCCCGAATGAAATTAAAGACTGTTCAGCTGATCCAGAAGACGATCCAGCATCTCCTGGGACACCATTCCGCCGCCGAAGCTCAGGGCGCCGCGAAGGGGCATATACTGCATCATCGCCATGTTCATCTCGTCGGAAATGGCTTCCTTTGCCGCATCTGTGTTCTCGGCGTTGTCCGGGGAAAACGTCTTTTTAATGACCTCCAGCATGGGCGCCATCACGGCAGCTGCGCTGGGGTCTGCCATCAGATCCATGAAAATGGTGTCCATGGTGTAGTGCTTTTTGACCCTCACAGTGGAGGTGACATTCACGGCAGCACTCACGTCGATGTGCCGGGAGGACTGCCCCACTTCAATCGTAAACTCGCCTGTCTTGACGTGCCAGTCGTGAATCTGGGCGTTCCAGTAGGCGAAGGCGCGCTTGTCCAGTGTGAAGGTCACATCCTTGCTTTCCCCGGGCTGGAGAGCAACCTTATCAAAGCCCTTCAGCTCCCGCACCGGGCGGAGCACCTCGCTGTGCTTCTCACCTACGTAGAGCTGGACAACGGTTTTGCCGAAGCGGCTGCCGGTATTCGTCACGGTAACCGTGGCGGTAAGGGTATCCCGGTCGGTGATCTCCGACGCGTTCAGGCGCAGATTCGAGTAGGCAAAGGTGGTGTAGCTCAGGCCGTGACCGAAGGGGAACAGAACATCCATTTCCTTCTTATCATAATAGCGGTAGCCCACGAACACGCCCTCGCGGTAGTCCGCCTCGTTGCCCTCGCCGCCGTAGAAAAGGTAGGAGGGGTTATCGGACAGCTTGACAGGGAAGGTCTCCGGCAGATGACCGGAGGGATTCACTTCGCCATAGAGCACGCGAACCGTCGCCAGGCCAACCGCCTGACCGCCCAGATAGCCTTCCAGAACCGCCTTGACCTTGCCGATCCAGGGCATCTCTACAGGAGAGCCGTTGTGGAGTACCACCACGGTGTTGGGGTTCACTTCCGCGACAGCCTCAATCAGTCTGTTCTGGCAGTCGGGCATACGCATATGGCTGCGGTCATAGCCCTCGGATTCATAAGCATCCGGCAAGCCCGCGAACACAACGGCAACCTTGGCTTTCTTCGCTGCGGCAACCGCTTCGGCAATCATTTCATCGGTTGCCGCGTCCTCCGCAACGCTGTAGCCCCGAGTATAGGTCACCTTTTTTCCCTCCGCCGCTTCCAGCGCGGAGGTGGTCTTGAAGCAGTTGATATGGGAGCTGCCGCCGCCCTGGAACCGGGGCTTTACCGCAAACTCGCCAATAAAGGCCGTCTCCTCGTCCTGACTCAGGGGCAGAATTCCCTCATTCTTCAGCAGAACCATACAGTCTGCAGCAATGTCTGCACTCAGAAGGTGCTGGGCTTCCATATCCCAGGGAGTTTCGGGTTTCGCGTTTTTCAGGTAGCGGAAGTTGATGGTGAGAATCCGCTCCACCGCCTGATCCACCAGCTTTTCGTCCAGCTTGCCGCTGCGAACCGCTTCCACGATCCGGGCATCATTGATACCGCCGGAAGAAGGCATTTCCAGATCCAGCCCGGCGGCAACGCCGGCAACACGGTTGGAAACCGCACCCCAGTCGGACATCACATAACCCTCAAAGCCCCATTCCTTCCGAAGCACATCGGTCAGCAGCCAGGGATTCTCCGAGGCATAGACGCCGTTGATCCGGTTGTAGGAGCACATCACCGTCCACGGCTGCGCCTTTTTCACGGATGTTTCAAAGGCGGGGAAATAGATTTCCCGCAGCGTCCGCTCATCGGCGTTGGAGCTGGAGCTCATGCGGCGGTGCTCCTGATTGTTGGCGGCAAAGTGCTTGATGGAGGTGCCCACATTGCGGCTCTGCACACCGTTAATATAGGCGGCAGACATTTCACCCGCCAGATAGGGATCCTCAGAAAAATACTCAAAATTTCTCCCGCACAGAGGGGAACGCTTGATATTGACAGCCGGGCCCAGAACCACGCTGAGCTTTTCATGCTGGCAGCTGTCGCCGATGGCTTCGCCCATTTTCCGGATCAGATCCCGGTCGAAGGACGCTGCCGTGGCGGAGGCTGCCGGCATACACACAGCCTTGATGCTGTCATTGATGCCCAGGTGATCCCCTTTGTCATCCTGCTTGCGCAAACCATGCGGGCCGTCGCTGACCATCACGGAGGGAACTCCCAGACGCTCGACGGATTTGGTATGCCAAAAATCCAGACCGGAGCACAGGCCGGCCTTCTCTTCCAGAGTCATTTGGGAAACCAGTGCTTTAATTTCCATAATACATACTCCTTATACGAGCTTACCGCAGCGTTGAGGGCTAAGATTTCCGCAATGCTGCGGTAATGGCTGATACTATTTCAGTTCTACCGTGCTCAGATCCCATTCCTCATGAATCTTGGGAACGTCGCTGATCAGGCGCTTGGTATACGCGGCCTTGGGATTGAGGATGACCTCGTCCGCCTTGCCGAATTCCACAAACCTGCCATGCTCCATGATATAAACGGTATCGGAAATGTAATACGCCAGGCCAATATCGTGGGTGATGAAGATAACGGTCATGCCGATCTCATCGCGCAGCTGTAGCAGCATATCCAGAATGGTGGCGCGGGAGCAGGCGTCAACCATGGAGGTCGGCTCGTCCGCCAGCAAAATCTTGGGCTTGAGCAGGAAAATACGGGCGATCATCAGACGCTGCATCTGGCCGCCGGAGAGCTCGAAGGGATACTTATTGGTCAGCTCCGCGAACTTCAGGTTTACAAAGGAGCAGGCTTCGGTCATCATTTCGATCTTCTTCTCCTTGGGGAGATGCTTGCCGCCGCGCATGTTAATGCAGTCGAGAAGCACGGTGTCAATTTTATTGAAGGTATTGAAGGAAGAGAAGGGATCCTGGAAAATGGCCTGAATGCCTCTCCAGTATTCCTTTTTCTTTCTGTGGGAGGAAACGTCCCGGGGCTTGCCCTGGAACAGGATCTCCCCTTCCGTCTGATTCAGCAAACCCAGCAGCATTTTGGACAGGGTGGTCTTACCGGAGCCGGACTCACCGACGATGGAGACGAACTCGCCCTCGTGAAAGTCAAAGTCCACATGGTCAACAGCCACGGTTTTCTTTTCGCCAAGTCCGAATACCTTGGTTACCCCGTGGCCGGACAGGCAAAGCGGTGCGTTGGTGAAATCCTTCGTTTTCGGAACGTAATCACTCATGGCTGTACACCTCCTTCAATTCATCCTGACCCAGCAGGCAGCGGTACATACGTCCGTCGCCGAGATCCTTTTCGGGGATGGCGCTGTAGCGGCACTCAGGCCGGGCGTACTTGCACCGCTCGGCAAAACGACAGCCCTGAGGCGGTTTTTTCAGGTTGGGCGGCGTACCGGGAATCGCAGTCAGCTTGTGTCCGCGCGTGCCCTCCTCGGGAACCAGAATGGAGCTCATCAAGCCGTGGGAGTACGGATGCACGGGATCGAACACCATTTCTTCCGCAGTGCCCTTTTCCACAATCTGTCCGGCGTACATGACCATGATGTCATCGGTCACATTGTAGAGCAGAGGCAGCTCGTGGGTGATGAACAGCATGGACTTGATATAGCCCTTTTCCATCAGCTCCCGCATCATCTTGATAACCATCTTCTGAGAGGTCACGTCCAGCGCGGAGGAAGGTTCGTCGGCAATCAGAACCTTGGGGTTCAGAATGGTAGACACAGCGATGACGGTACGCTGCTTCATACCGCCGGACAGCTCCACCGCGTGTTTATCCAGCACCTCGGGCGGCAGACCCAGTTCCGCAAACCGTGCTTCCGCCAGCTCCCGGATCAGCTTCTTGTCTTTCTTGGGGTCATGTGCCCGCACCACGTCCTCGATAAAGCGGATGATTCTCTGGGTTGGGTTCAGGGCGTTCATGGCAGCTTGGGGAATGTAGGCAATTTCCGTGCCGAGGATGCTCTTACGGACATCATCCGGCTTCATGCCGGAGATATTTCTGCCGTCGATGACGATATCGCCGCTCATATAGTGCAGAGGCGGGAAATAGTAGCCCATCATAGAAAGCGCCAGCGTGGATTTTCCGCAGCCGGACTCGCCCGCGATGCCCAGGGACTTGCCTTCCTCGATTTTGAAGGAGACGCCGTCCACGGCGTAAACATCCTCGTGGAAGCGGGTCACATATTTGGTTTTGAGGTTTCTGACCTCCAGCATTACTTTACCCATTGCGTCGTCCTCCTTAGTCTCTCAGGGTGGGATTGAATACCTGGTCGAGACCCGTGTTCATCAGATTCAAAGAGAAAGAGATGAGGGTGATGGTCAGAATCACAGGGAAGTAAGCCCACCAGGAACCGTTGGTATGCGCGGAATACAGCATGGCCCAGTTCATCATCAGACCCAGCGTAGGAACCTCGGTGGTCTTGGGGCCAAGACCCAGCAGTGACAGCTGTGCTTCGCTGAGGATGCCGGAGGAAACCTGAAGAATGAAAGCCATGACGACATAGGAAGCAATGTAGGGCAGGATATCCGTCAGCACGATGCGAACCAGGCTGTGTCCGGAGAGCTTGCTCAGGTTGACGTGGTCACGGTTGCGCAGGCTGATGACCTGAGAACGGACGGAACGAGCGGTCCAGGTCCAGCTTGTCAAGCCGATAACCAACGCGACCACCGCCGCGCCGCGCTGTTCCTGACCGATGGAATAGGAAATCAAAATCAGCAGGATGAAGCTGGGGATAACGGTGAAAATGTTGGTGATGAACATAATCAGATCGTCCGCAAAGCCGCCTAAGTAACCGGCCAGCAGGCCCAGGGTCAGGCCAATGATTGTGGCAACGGCACCGGCGATCAGGCCGATTCTGATGGAGGTGCCGCAGGCGGACACCAGCTCTTTAAGGACGTCGCGGCCGAAGTTGTCGGTGCCCAGCGGCAGAGTCTTGACGTTGGCAACGGCACGGATGTTGACATAGTCGGTTTTGCTGATGGAATTCACCTTTTCCAGATCGCCCTCATCATTCTCATCGGCGATAATCCGCACGTCAGCGGAGCGCAGCTCCAGCAGAGCGTTATTCAGGCGCTTGTAATAGTTCCGCTTTGCCATGGTCATGCCGGCAGGCTTGGCAGTAACCTCGTAATTGTCGTTCCACAAATCCACCAATGCGTCGGTGTCGTTAATGTCCAGTCCGGACACGTCGATGCCCATAGCGGTGAACCACTCCACCATGGCAACCCTGTCCTCAGCGGACAGAGCCTTCGCGATTCGGTTATCGTCCGCGTCGGAAAGGCGCAGCGTCTCGGTGTCGGTGCCCACGGCGTCATACAGGGAAACGTAAGTACCGGGAGATGCGAAGGTGCCAACGCCAATCATTTCCAGAGGGTTTCCGGGGTTGAACATGGGATAGATCAGCATGATCAGAAGGATAAACACAAAAATGCCAAAACCAACCACAAATTTGGGGGAATGAAAAACCTGGCGCAGTGTATTCTTCATTTTTAATTCCTCCCTTAGCTGTCAAACTGGGCGGCTTTGACTCTGGGATCGATAAAGCCGTAGATGATGTCCAGCAGGAACGTCACTATCAGAACCATAATGGTGATAATCAGAGTAGTAGCAGAAATCAAGGGATAATCCGCCGCGGTCACGGCGCTGTACATGGTGCTGCCGAGACCGGGATAGGAGAAGATGATCTCAGCGACCAGAGCGCCGCCGATCATGGTGCCGATGGACAGCGCCAGGCCGGTGACCTGGGGCAGCATGGCGTTGCGGAAAACATAACCGACGATCTTGCGATCCTTGATGCCAAGGAACCGGGCATACTTGACATAGTCGGCATTAAGTTCATAGATAGACATGGAGCGCATACCCACGGCCTGACCGCCGATGGAAACCAGGACAATGCTCCAGAAGGGCAGCTGGTAGTGAGAAATCACAGAGGAAATAAACTTCCAGCTGAAATTGGGAATCATATCAAAACCATAGCCGCCGGAAATGGGAGCCCATTTCAGTTTCACGGCGAAGAGAACAAGAAGAATCACTGCCATACCGAAAGCCGGGACGTTGCCCAAAAACAGGAAGGTCGGGAGCAGGACCTTGTCAAAGCCCTTGCGGATGTACGCCGCCAGGGCGCCAAGCAGGTTGCCAAGCAGCCAGCCAACCAGGATCGCGGGCAACTGCAGGCAGATCGTCCACATGATGGCGCTGGAAATAATGTTGCTGACGGATCTGGGATACTGGCTGAAGGAAAGCCCAAAGTCGCCGTGAATGGCGTTCTTGCAGAAGATCAGAAACTGCTCCGCCATAGGCTTATTCGTACCGAACTGTTCTGCATAACGCTCGTAAATTTCCTGCACGGCAGAGGCGTCGGACATACCGTTCGCCATTTTACCGGTGATGGCCGCGACAGGGTCGGCAGGCATCAGCCGGGGCAGAAAGAAATTGAGGAATACTGCAACGACAAAAGTAATAAGAAACCAGATTATTTTTTTTCCAAAATATTTACGGTAGCCTTTCATGCTACTTTTCCCCCTTTAGCATAAAAACGGGAAGGGCCATGCTCCATGAAGGAGCATGGCCGCTTCGAATTAACTATTAGCCGACCAGCTCGAGCTCGTACAGCGCGGCAATACCGTAGCCATCGGTGCAGTCAGCAGGGGGAATGTTCCGGCCGTCATCGCCGGCGGGGAAGTTGGTCCAGACAGACTCGTTGACGCAGTGGAACACGGAAGGACGATACATCAGGGAGAAGCTGGGAACCTCGGTCAGGTAGATCTCGGTCAGCTTGGTGTACAGATCCTTCAGCTCAGTAGTGTCAGTGGTGGTGGGGATCTTCTTGATGAGAGCCTCAGCCTCGTCATTGACGTACTGGCCCCAGTTGCCGGACCAGTTGTTGGCAATACCCACATAGTCCTTGCCCATAAACTGGTTCACACGGCCCCAGGGATTGGAGGGAGTGGAAGCATCGGGAGACCACATGAAGATGGCGTACTCAGTCTGGTCGGGATCGACAAACACGGTCTGATAGATGGAGTACTCGGGATACAGAGTGGTGATCTCAACGCCAATGTTCTTACCGGCAGCGGCAACCACTTCCATGGAGGCCTGCCAGTCAGTCCAGCCGTTGGGGCAAACAGCGTTCAGGGAGATCTTCTCACCGTTCCACTCACGCCATCCGTCGCCGTCGTTGTCCACGATACCGGCTTCGTCCAGCAGAGCCTTGGCGCCTTCGATGTCATTGCCTGTCCACTGCAGATCGGCAACGGCGTCGTGATCGTACAGAGCCTGCTCACCGTCGGTGGGGTTCATCAGGGAGCGGGGAACATCGGAGAAGCTGGGGGACTGATTGGTCATGGCGTTGGCGATGATGGTATCGTAGTCAACAGCCATGGCAATGGCCTTACGAAGGGCGGTATTCTCAGCGATAACGGGGAGGTTCATGTTGTACCATGCGGTAGGCATGGTCAGGCAGACACCATAGGGAGCTTCGTCATAGAAGGTGGAGATGGGCAGGCCATCTTCCAGCCACAGATTCTGAATGTTGCCGATGAACTGCTGGCAAACGTCAACCTCGCCAGCCTTCAGAGCGACTTCACCAGCGGCGTTATCAGCGTAGATAACGTGAGCCAGGTACTTGGGAACAGGGAGCTTACCCCACATGGAGGCGTCCTGACCCCAGTAGTTGTCGTCACGGATCAGAACGACCTTCTGATCGTCGGAGTAGTACTTGGTGTAGGGGCCGGACCAAACGACATCATCACCGGGGTCGTTCAGGATAGCGGTGGCGTCGCCGTTGCAGCGCTCAACGACCTTGTCGATCCAGGCAGCCTGCGCAATGGGAGCCAGTTCCAGGAAGTCCAGAACCTTTAGGGGGTTGACAGGCGCGCCGCTGGCATCAAGCTTGCAGTGGATGACCAGGCTCTTGTCACCGGTAGCCTCGATGCTGTCGATGAAAGCGCCGTAGGAAGAACCGGTGCCGTTGCCGATCTCAACGCCGATTTCCCAGGTGCGGACAACGTCGGCGGCGGTGACAGGCGTGCCGTCAGACCAGTGGGCGGCTTCCTTCAGATTGACAGAAAGCTCAGTCATGTTGTCGTTCCAGGTGTAGTCGCCGTCGGCCAACAGACCGATCAGCTCGCCGGTCATTACGTTCCACATGTACAGGGTCTCGAACATGGTAGTACGGTAGCCGGCACCAGCGGCGAGGGCCATGGCGTTATTCTGGTTGGTTCCGATGACGTTCCAGGAGTTGACGGTACCCCACTGCTGACCAGCAAAGTACAGGGTCTCGTCACGAGGCAGGTCGGTGGTATTACCGGCTGCTTCGGTTTCGGCAGGAGCTTCCGCTTGCGTGGGAGCCTCGGTGGCAGCGGGTGCTTTCGTCTCCGTAGTGGCGGAGCCGCCGCAGGCAGCAAGGCCAATAACCATGACCAGCGCCAGCAGCAACGCGATGAGCTTTTTCATTGTGTTTCCTCCTTTAATTTTTGTTATTGACCTTCTTGGGGAAGGCCATTAACTACAATGGTTTATCATGTCTTTCCTGAAAGGAAAGACACAAAAAGGGATATCCCTTTTTGCCGGATGAAATCACGGTGTCAGCTTTTTCACCGTTTCGCCCGGGAGCAGGGTCCCGCCAACCACATGGCGTCCCGGGATGTAGGATCTTCCCTCTTCCACCGCTCTTGCCAGCTCCTCGGCTGCCAGCTCTCCCATCCGCTCGGCATCCTGCCGCATGGTGGTCAGCTTCGGGCGGAGCATCTGACAGAAATCAATGCCGTCATACCCGACGATGCTGACATCGTCCGGGACGGACAGGCCCATTTTCTCAAGCTCGTTTTTGCCCCCAAGGTGGGCGATGTCGTCGGGATAGAGGATGCACGTTGGCGGATCGGGAAGCTCCATCAGCTTCCGGGTTGCCGCCGCCGAGGATTCCGGATCCAGATACATGCTCTGAACCAAATATTCGTCCGGCAAGGAAAGCCCCAGTTCCTTGCAGGCTCTGCAGAAGCCGGAGATTCTGCGGCGCGTCACCGGCGTATCTTCTCCATAGGCGAACGCAATCTTCCGGTGTCCCATACTATACGCATATTTCACCAGTTCCGTCATCCCGCCCACGTTATCGGACAGGACACTGCCGCAATTTTCAAACACACAGTCAATCGTCACAACGGGGATGCCGCTGTTCGCCAGATCCACCACGGCGTGCTCCGTATAATCCACGGAGGCGATGACCACTCCGTCACAGTTACGGTAACGGGCGTGATCCACATAGCTGATTTCCTGACCGCCCATGTGGTCACTGATGAAGGAAATGTCGTAGCCCAGTTCCTCAGCGCGATGCTTGAAGCTGTTGAGAATGTGGGAGAAGAAGCTGTGCGTCAACCCCTTGTTGGCCTGATCCTCAAAAAGAACGCCAAAATTATACGAGCGGCTGGTTTTCAGCATCCGTGCGGCAGAATTTGGTGTATAGCCCATTTGGGAAGCCACTTTGCGGATAGTCTCTTTTGTCTCTGCGCTGATATCCGGCGCGCCGTTCAGCGCCTTACTGACAGTGGCAATGGAGAAACCGCACTCCTTTGCAATCATCTTTATCGTCACCATAATGGCCTCCGGGGCCTGAATTTGTCTGCGAATGCAAGGGCATGTGCATTTTGAACAATCGGCCGCATATCTGAAACGTCTTCGTATAGCTATATTAACACCATTTTATTTTCTTGTCAAGATGGTTTCTGAAATTCAAGAATTTTTGTGCAATCCGCTGATAAACTATGAAATATGCTTAATCTGAGTCCAATTTTCACCATTAAGCTATTGACTTTGACGAATAATTGTCCTATAGTGTATTTTGTAAATAAGTCGATTTTGAAAACGTATTCGGAGGTATTGCCAATGAAAACACGCACCCTTAACGGCGCATGGACGCTGGAAATTCCGGGCACCCCCTTTGCTGCTGTCCCCGCCACCGTCCCCGGCTCGGTTTACCATGACCTGCTCGCCGCGGAGCGGATTCCCGATCCATTCTACCGGGACAACGAAATGAAAGCCCTAAAGCTGATGGACAACGATTTTGTCTATTTCCGCAGCTTCCAGGTGGACGATGCCCTTCTCGCCGGGGACAAGGTTTTGCTCCGGGCAGAGGGACTGGACACCATCGCCGCCGTCCATATCAACGGTCAGATCGTCGGTGAGGCCTGCAATATGCACAGAATCTGGGAGTTCGACGTTAAGTCCGTTCTCCATCCCGGAGAGAACACCATCACCGTCTCCTTCCGCTCTCCTACTAAGTATATTAAGGAAGCATACGCAAAGTCCGTGGCAGACGGCAGCTCTGATGCCATGGTGGGCTTCCCTAACATCCGCAAAGCCCACTGCATGTTCGGCTGGGACTGGGGTCCCCGTCTGCCTGACGCCGGCATCTGGCGGAACATTTCCATCATCAGCATCGAAAAAGCCCGTATTCAGGACGTTCGGGTGGATCAGTTCCATAAAGACGGCACGGTTCGTCTGCGCATACATACCAATCTGAACCGTTATACCGATGACGAGGTCTGGGTCAACGTTTCCGTCACCGCTCCCGACGGCTCCGTCCTCACTGCCAGCGGCACCGACTGTGAGCTGATCGTCCAAAATCCCCAGCTCTGGTGGCCTGCCGGCTTCGGCGGTCAGCCGCTGTATCAGCTCAGCGTTTCCCTGTGTGCCAAGGGCAAGGAGCTGGACGTTTGGAGCCGGCGCATCGGCCTTCGCACCATGACCGTCAGCCGCCGTAAGGATCAGTGGGGCGAAAGCTTCAGCCACTGCGTCAACGGCGTGGACATCTTTGCCATGGGCGCCGATTACATCCCCGAGGACAACCTCCTTCCCAGAGTCAACCCGGAGCGCACCCGCCGTCTGCTGGAGGACGCAAAGGCTGCCAACATGAACTGCATCCGGGTCTGGGGCGGCGGCTACTATCCCGACGACTTCTTCTATGACATCTGTGACGAGCTTGGATTGCTGGTATGGCAGGACTTCATGTTCGCCTGCGCCGTGTACAATCTGACGGACGCGTTTGAGGAGAACATCACCGCCGAGTTTGTAGACAACGTCCGCCGTCTGCGCCACCACGCATCCCTCGCCCTGTGGTGCGGCAATAATGAAATGGAGCAGTTTGTGGCCCAGGGCGAGTGGGTCACCTCCATGCGTCAGAAGGCCGACTATATTAAGATGTACGAGTACATCATCCCCAAGGTTCTGAAAGCAGAGGATCCCCAGGCCTTCTATTGGCCCGCCAGCCCCTCCAGCGGCGGCAGCTTTGACGATCCCCAGGATCCCACCCGAGGCGACGTCCACTACTGGATGGTCTGGCACGGTCTTCTCCCCTTCACCGACTACCGCAACCATCAGTTCCGGTATGTCTCTGAATTTGGCTTCCAGTCCTTCCCCTGCATGGAAACCATCGAAAGCTTTACCGCGCCCGAGGATCGGAACGTATTCTCCTATGTGATGGAGAAGCACCAGCGCAACGCCTCTGCCAACGGGCGCATCCTGTTCTATCTATCCCAGATGTACCTGTATCCCCGCAGTCTGGAGCTGCTGGTATACGCCTCCCAGCTGCTGCAGGCACAGGCCATGCAGTACGGTGTCGAGCACTGGCGGCGGCACCGGGGCTGCTGCATGGGTGCGGTGGTCTGGCAGCTCAACGACTGCTGGCCGGTAGCCAGCTGGGCCAGCATCGACTACTTTGGCCGTTGGAAGGCTCTGCACTACTATGAAAAGCGGTTCTTTGCCCCTGTGCTGATTTCCTGCCATGAGGAGGGCATTCTCTCCCAGAATACCAACGTCAATGCCGAGCCTTTTGGCCTGAAAAAGTCCGCCCACCTGAACGTGAGCAACGAGACCATGCAGGAATTCCGGGGCAAGGCAAAGTGGAGTCTGCGCCGCCCGGACGCTTCCGTTATCGAGGAAGGCAGCTTCGATGTGACCGTCCCCGCTTTGTCCGCCGTCTGGCTGCCGGAGCAGGACTTCTCGAATTACGGCACTTATGACACCTACTATTCCTACCAGCTGCTGGATGAGGCGGGCAATGGGGTAGGCGATGGGAGCGTCCTCTTCTGCGCTCCCAAGCACTTCCGCTTTGCTGATCCAGAACTGAACGCCTTTGTCAAGGATGACAATATCATTGTCACCGCGAAGGGGTATGCCCGGAGCGTGGAGATTCAGGCAGGTGCCGATGTGGTGCTTTCCGACAACTACTTTGACATGGACGGCGGTGTAAAAGCCGTGAAGATTCTCCGCGGCAGCGTGGACAGCGTATCGGTACGCAGCGTCTGGGACATCCGTTGAACACTTTGCGCGGGGCATAGACACACCCCGCGCATAACGAAAGCGTATGAATATGGAACTAACAGGAAAGAAAATCAACTTTTTAGGGGACAGCATCACGGAAGGCTGCTGCGCGACTTCCCCGGAAAAGGGCTATGTGGACGTAATGAAGCGGAAATACCGTCTGACGGAAGCCCGGAATTACGGCATCGGCGGCACCAGAATTGCCCGGCAGCGGATTCCCTCTGGGGAGCCCAAATTTGACCAGGATTTTTGCGGACGGTTTTCCGAAATGAACCCCGATGCCGACATCATTGTGGTGTTCGGCGGAACCAACGATCACGGGCATGGCGATGCTCCCATGGGCACTGAAACCGACCGGACGCCGGACACCTTTATCGGCGCCTGTCATTTCCTTTTCTCCCGGCTGCCGAATCAGTTTCCGGGTGCAATCATTGTCGTCCTGACGCCCCTGCACCGGATGGGAGAGAATATCCCCAAAGGGGAACGCGGTTGGCTGCTGAGAGATTATGTTCGGGTCATACGGGATACGGCGGCATTTTATGGCCTTCCTCTGCTGGATTTGTTTGAAACCAGCGTTATCCGGGCAAACGATCCGGAAATTGCCGCAAAGCTGACCACCGATGGCCTGCACCCCAATGACTTAGGGCACGAAATTCTCGCCGGAGAAATTGGCGATTTTCTGAAAGGACTGGCGGAATGAAGCAGAGAGAAGACACCATTCGGAAATGGTTTTCCCTTTGGCTGGACAGCCGGGAAGCAGAGCTTTCCGATCTCTTCACAGAGGACGCCGCATACATTGAGAGCTGGGGGCCGGAGTATTACGGGCGGGAGATGATTGCCCGCTGGTTCCGGGACTGGCACAGGAGCGGCCAGGTTTTGCGCTGGGACATCCAGGAATTTCTGAATTCCGAAAATACCACCGTAGTTCGCTGGTACTTTCAATGCCAGATTTCCGGGGAAGCTCCAACCGGCTTCGACGGACTGTCTCTGATCCGTTGGTCTGTAGATGAAAAATCGCCTTCCTTCAAGAATACGCCTGCACCGAAAAGCGGTATTGTCCCTATGGATAAGCAACGGGTGCCGTATTCTCTGTGTTTTCACATTGACACTCCTTATGGAAAGGGAAGGGCTTCAATTTTTTGCTCTTATATCAAACCGGCGCAATTATAGCAAAGCCGTGAATGCCAGTCTATCACAGGAAAGCAGGAAAGTCGATGCTGACAATTCTTAAGCATTTCTTGTTGACTGGAATAGATGGTCGAAAAGCGATTCGAAGAATCGCGCAGCCACAGCCCGAAGGACTGCGTTCATCGGGGCTTGGGGCTGCGCCTCAATCCCCGCAGAACACTGAAAGTGTGTTCTGGAAACGCTGGAGAATTCCAGCGGCTACGCGATTTTGCAAATCGCTGATGGACGGTCAACGTCCGTCCTTTTCAGATTCTCTCTCCGCGGTGAGAGAATCGTCCCCAAGAATCCGATCTACATTTGCTTTGGCAGTTTGCAGAGAT
>OLSA01000160.1_pt1 | contig 58110 bp, 58 predicted proteins | sample 1672731 | NCBI WGS metagenome assembly OLSA01 (sample SAMEA3136718, study PRJEB25190) | human gut metagenome | biome: human gut; feature: human-associated habitat; material: faeces | place: Austria | collected 2013
GCAAAGTTTGTATGTACAGTATGTGGTTATGTTTATGAAGGTGAGGCTGCACCGGCAGAGTGCCCGATCTGCCATGCACCGGCAGAGAAGTTCGTAAAGCAGGAGGGTGAAATGACCTGGGCTTCCGAACATGTAGTTGGTGTTGCAAAAGGCGTGAGTGAAGACATTCTTGCAGATCTTCGCGCAAATTTCGAGGGAGAGTGCTCTGAAGTTGGTATGTATCTGGCTATGGCAAGAGTTGCTCACAGAGAGGGCTATCCAGAGGTTGGTCTGTATTATGAGAAAGCAGCTTACGAAGAGGCTGAGCACGCAGCAAAATTTGCTGAGTTATTAGGCGAAGTCGTTACCAACTCCACCAAGAAGAACCTGGAGTTAAGAGTTGAGGCTGAGAATGGCGCTACTGCTGGTAAGTTTGATCTGGCTAAGAGAGCAAAAGAGCTGAACTTAGACGCAATCCATGATACCGTTCATGAGATGGCAAAAGACGAGGCTCGTCATGGCAGAGCATTCGAGGGTCTGTTAAAGAGATACTTTGGTTAATCTTCTGAATACAGCTGATGCGGTTCACGATAACAAGTGAACCGCATTTTTTGTTTCCTGTTGATTTTTCTTGCACAGAAAAGTCTGATGTGCTATGTTAAAGCTATTAAATATACCAACGCAAAACTGCGCCGGACAAGAAAGGAATTTTATCATGGAATTTTTCAAGAATCGCACATTTGCATTAAAGGGTATTATCGTTCATACACCAGATTTTGATCATATGGAATATCACGAGAACGAATATGTCATCTGTAAGGATGGAAGATCTGTAGGTATTTTCCATGAATTACCAGAGGAATACCAGGAAATTCCTGTATTGGATTTTTCTGACAAATTTATCATTCCCGGCATGTGTGATATGCATGTCCATGCACCTCAGTATGGTTTCCGTGGTCTCGGAATGCTTTTGGACTGCAATTCCGAATGGGAAACCTGGTTTGACCGCTATTCATTTCCAGAGGAAAGCCGGTATGCAGATCTGGAATATGCAGACAAAGCTTATGGCCGCTTTGTTGACGATCTGTTGAAAACAACTACCACTACCAGAGCCTCTATTTTTGCCACTATTCACCGCCCTGCAACCGAGCTTCTGATGCGTAAGCTGGCAGATGCAGGCTTCAGTGCTTACGTGGGCAAATTAAATATGGACCGTAACTCCCGCTTTGGTCTCCAGGAAACGACGGAAGAGACCCTGAAAGAGACCGAACGCTGGCTGAAAGAAACTGAAACCGGATATGGACAGGTAAAGCCGATCCTGACTCCACGTTATACCCCAACCTGTACCGATGCATGTATGGAAGGTTTACAGGTGCTTTCCGAAAAATATCAGGTACCGGTCCAGTCACACCTTTCAGAGGGTCTGGATGAGATCGAATGGGTCAAGCAGTTAAAACCCGGTCTCTCCTGCTACGGTGAAGCTTATGACATGTACGACTTATTAGGAAGCAGACAGCCAGCTGTCATGGCCCATGTGGTGCATCCCAATGAAGCGGAATATGAACTGATCAAGCACCGCAATGTCCTGGTCGCACATTGTCCCCAGTCCAACACCAATGCTGCCAATGGCGTTGCTCCGATCCTTCAGATGGTGCATGACGGTATCCGTGTCGGTCTGGGCACTGACATGGCAGGCGGCTATAACTTAAATCTGTTACGGACCATAACTGATGCCATCCAGGCCAGCAAGCTGCGCTGGTGCTTTACAGAGCGGAATGGCGATCCTTTTGCCAAAAAGAACTTCCTGACCGTTGCCAATGCCTTTTATCTCGCTACCAAAGGCGGTGGATCATTCTTCGGAAAGGTCGGCAGCTTTGAGCCTGATTATGAATTTGATGCTGTGGTCCTGGACGATGCAGCTCTGGCTGATTTTGTGGAACGTCCGGTACAGGATCGTTTCCAGCGTATTTTATGGCTGTATACTGCAGATACTGTAACCGCTAAATTTATCCAGGGAACCTGTGTTTATCAGGCTTAATTTTCTTCGTTTAGGAGGCGTGAAACCGCATGTCCTTTATCAGTGTTTTTGATGTACTTGGCCCTAACATGATCGGGCCTTCCAGTTCCCACACAGCAGGAGCTGCGCGGATCGGATTTCTGGCCCAGAAAATGATCGGGGGCTCTGTAGTGAAAGTGGATTTTACTCTCTACGGTTCTTTTGCCAGGACGTATCACGGTCATGGTACGGACCGGGCGCTGCTTGGCGGAATCATGGGATTTGATACCGATGATATGCGGATCCGGGATTCCTTTGATCTGGCTTCAGAACAGGGAATCGCTTACTCTTTTACACCTAATGAGCTTGAAACCGATGTCCATCCGAACACCGTGGATATTTCCATGGTCAATGCCTCCGGTCAGACGATGACTGTCCGGGGCGAGTCTTTAGGCGGCGGCAAGGTACGGATCGTGCGGATCAATCAGGTAAAGGTGGATTTCACCGGTGAATACAGCGCAGTGATCGTGATCCATCTGGACCGCCCGGGCGTGGTGGCCCATATTACCAAGTGTCTAAGTGACCGGGGTGTGAATATCGCCTTTATGCGGTTGTTCCGGGAATCAAAAGGGCATACAGCTTACACCATCGTGGAATCGGATGGACGGCTTCCAGAGGGAATCGCCGAAAGTCTGCGGGCCAATGATCACGTGCAGCATGTGATGGTGGTGCAGATATAGGAGGCAAACTATGGATTTCAAAAATGCAAAGGAACTTTTGGAGCTTAGCCAGAATGAAAAACTGACGATTTCAGAAGTCATGAGACAGCGGGAGCTTTCTGAAACAGAAAGTTCTCCGGAAGAATTGTATACAAAAATGGAACGGGTGCTGGAGATCATGAAGGATTCCTCTTCTACTCCCATCCACCATCCGGTCGCATCCATGGGCGGTCTGATCGGAGGCGAAGCCAAACGCCTTTCTCTTCATGAAGCCGCAGGAATGCAGCTGTGCGGTAAGGTACTCCACAAAGCAATGACCAGAGCCATGGCGGTGCTGGAGACCAACGCCTCCATGGGACTGATCGTAGCAGCCCCGACTGCAGGCTCTGCCGGGATCGTACCTGGACTGCTCCTTGCCCTTCAGGATGTATATGGATATTCCGATGAAGCGATGATCCAGGTGCTCTATAATGCCGGTGCGATCGGCTATCTGGCCATGCGCAATGCCACCGTTGCCGGAGCTGTGGGCGGCTGTCAGGCCGAGGTTGGGATTGCTTCCGCTATGGCCTCCTCTGCCGCTGTAGAGCTTCTTGGCGGAACTCCAGAGCAATGCTTAAACGCTGCCTCCACCGTTCTGATGAACATGCTTGGGCTGGTCTGTGATCCGGTAGGCGGTCTGGTAGAATATCCCTGTCAGAACCGCAACGCAGCCGGAGTTGCCAGCGCCCTGATCGCAGCTGAGATGTCTCTGTCCGGCATCCCACAGCTGATCCCATTTGATGAAATGCTGGATACCATGTATGCCGTGGGAAGAAGACTCCCGGCAGAGTTACGCGAGACCGCACTGGGCGGATGTGCCACAGCCCCATCCGCCTGTGCAAGATGCAGCCACCATTAATCTCTGATCGCATCCAATGCGTTTGAGATATCTGCGATCAGATCTTCTTTATCCTCCAGTCCAAGGCTGATGCGGATCAGTTCTGCCGGTACGCCTGCCTCCTTTAACTGCTCATCGGTCATCTGGCGGTGAGTGGAGGTTGCCGGGTTTAAGCAGCAGGTCCTTGCATCTGCTACATGAGTCTCAATGGCGCCAAGCTTCAGGTTCTGCATGAAGACCGAAGCTGCCTCACGGCCACCCTTTAAGCCAAAGGAAACCACGCCGCAGCCGCCGTTTGGCATATATTTTTTCGCTCTCTCATAATATGGGCTGGATGGAAGTCCCGGATAGTTCACGTAAGCAACCTTTGGATGGCTCTCTAAGAATTCAGCGACCGCCTGTCCATTTTCTACATGCTTCGGCATTCTCACATGCAGGGATTCCAGTCCCAGATTCAGGATAAACGCATGCTGCGGTGACTGAATACAGCCCAGATCTCTCATCAGCTGAGAGGTACATTTCGTGATAAATGCGCCCTCTTTTCCAAATTTCTCCGCATAAGTGATTCCATGATAGCTCTCATCTGGTGTACACAGACCCGGATACTTGTCTGCGTGTGCCATCCAGTCAAATCTTCCACTATCCACGATGGCTCCGCCTACTGCCGCACCGTGTCCATCCATATATTTGGTGGTAGAATGAGTCACAATATCAGCGCCCCATTCAAATGGTCTGCAGTTAACCGGCGTCGGGAACGTATTATCCACGATCAGCGGAACTCCGTGAGCGTGGGCTACCTTGGCAAACAGTTCAATATCCAGAACCGTTAACGCCGGATTGGCAATAGTCTCGCCAAACATCAGTTTGGTATTCGGCTGAAATGCCGCATTTAACTCTTCCTCAGAAGCATCTGGAGATACAAAGGTCGCGGTAATTCCCATCTTCGCCAAAGTCACTGCGATCAGGTTGAAGGTGCCTCCATAAATAGAAGAAGATGCTACAATGTGATCTCCGCACTCGCAGATATTAAACATGGCAAAGAAGTTTGCCGCCTGGCCGCTGGAGGTCAGCATCGCTGCCGTACCGCCTTCCATCGCTGCGATCTTCGCTGCTACATGGTCGTTGGTCGGGTTCTGCAGTCTGGTGTAGAAATAGCCTTCTGCCTCTAAGTCAAATAATTTGCCCATGTCCTCGCTGGTGCTGTACTTGAAGGTCGTGGACTGGATGATCGGAACCTGTCTTGGTTCTCCGTTGCCCGGTGTATAGCCAGCCTGCACACATTTTGTTCCCATTCTGTAATTGTTCATGTCATTCCCTCCGTTATCTTATAATTTTTCATCCGATTTTCCAACGGACATTTCTCATTACTCGCGTAAATCAAAAGAGACGCACCGATACCATTTATGGTAGCACGATACGCCTTTTTTTTCAATCAAACCTCTTTTTCAATCTTTTGAAATTTTCAAAAAATTCTACTTTTCTTCTTTAACGGAATCAAATTCCTTCAAAATCTCCTCAGACGGAGCCACAGTTGCCAAAGACACAACAACAATCGCGATACAGCCCAGGATAAATGCCGGAAGCAGCTCGTAGATGCCCCAGACGCCGCCCATTGGCTTCACCAGGTATTTCCATACAAACACCATCACACCGCCGGTCAGCATACCTGCCAGAGCCCCCTGGAAATTAGTGCGTCTCCAGAATAAGGAAAATAATACCACAGGTCCGAAGGCAGCTCCAAAGCCTGCCCAGGCGAAGGACACGATGTAAAATACGGAGCTGTCCGGATTCCATGCCAGAACCACAGCTACCAGGGAGATCCCCACAACGGTCAGACGGGCTGCCAGCATAGACTGTTTCGGGCTCATCTTAATCTTTAAGAAATCCTGCAATAAATTCTGGGAAACACTGGACGCCGCCGTTAATAACTGGGAATCTGCCGTTGACATGGTACATGCCAGAATACCTGCCAGTACTACGCCTGCCACCAGCGCCAGAAGGAAATTCTTCTCTGCTAACAGCCCGGCCAGACGGATGATGATAGTCTCAGACTCAGAGCTGGTCTCAAACATCGGAAGAACTCCGGCTACCGATGCGCCATAACCGATGATACCGATCAGGATTGCCACGAACATGGAGATCACAACCCAGACAGTCGCGATCCTTCTGGAAAGCACCAGCTTTTTCTCCTCTCCGATAGCCATAAAACGCAGAAGAATATGAGGCATTCCAAAGTATCCAAGTCCCCATGCCACAGTGGAAAAGATCGTCAGCAGACTGTATGGAGAAGAGGTGTTGTCTGCCATATTATGGGCCTGTATCATGCTTAAATAACCTGCCAGGGACTTTGCGTTATCCATAACCGCATCCCAGCCGCCAGCTTTGCTGATTCCAAAAAATACAATGATCACCAGCGCAATGCTCATGACAACACTCTGGATCAGATCCGTGGTAGATACAGCCATGAATCCGCCCATAACTGTGTAAATAATAATGATCGCCGCGCCAAACAGCATGGCCATATGATAATTTACACCAAATAAACTGTTAAATAAGGTTCCTACTGCTTTGAATCCAGAAGCCGTATACGGAATAAAGAAAATCAGGATCGTGATCGCCGCAATGCACATCAGGATATTCTTCTTATCATGATACCGTTTGGAAAAGAAATCCGGGATCGTGATCGCATCACAGGCGATGGAATAGCGGCGGATCCGTTTCGCCACGATCAGCCAGTTTAAATAGGTTCCCACTGCCAGGCCGATGGCTGTCCAGCCAGCGTCAGAAATACCGGTCAGATAAGCCACTCCAGGAAGTCCCATCAGCAGCCAGCTGCTCATGTCCGATGCCTCTGCACTCATAGCCGTCACGAACGGTCCCAGCTGTCTTCCACCCAGATAAAAATGGTCCGTTGAATCTTCCTTGCCTTCCCCTTTGCTAAAATAAAATCCCACATACACCATCATCACCAGATAGACGATGATCGCGATCAGAATTCCTATAGATGCCATACTCATGCCCTCCTGTTTCGTTCGAATGGGGCGATTATAGCACTGTTTTTTATAGAACGCAATACAGAACGGTGTGCAGACTGAATCCTGTACGATTTTAAATAAAAATCCTTGTATTATTATGAAATACAAGGATTTTAGACTAGACGATTCTTAAAAATATTATTCAGACGTAAAACATTCTTTTTATTTTTTTGACGAAACTTGGCTTTTCTCCGGCTTCTCACAGCATCTTCTGTGTTCCCGACGCGGTCATTCAGCTGCAGATTATGTGCACTCTATTTCGGAAGAAAACTGCTTAAAAAACCGGGCATAATATCTGCACTGTATTTCCGCAGGGAATATTCGCCACCGCACAGACACCAGTCATACATCAGCGCACGCTCTGCCAGGGCATATAGCTTCACCATCTCGCTGACGCTGCTTTTGCTGTCCAGTTCCCCCTTCTCCTGCCCTCTGGCGATGATCCGGCGGAGGAGCTTATAATAGATGCGGTTATGATCCAGCAGATGTTTCTCACCGCTGGTGGTCAGCTGGGTAGACAGCAGTCTTGCCAGCAGATCCAGGGAAATGCTGTTCTCGATCATGCCAAACAACTCACTGTTTAAATACAACAGCTGATCCATGGCGTTCATTTCCGGATCCAGGGTCTCCATCAGTTCTTCATATTTCTCATCAAAAAGACTGCTTAAAGTACTTAACAGGGCATCCTTTCCATCAAAATAGTGGTAAAAAGAGCCCTTGGAGGTCTGGGATACCTCGATGATCTCCTCCACCGTGGTATCCTCATATCCCTGCTCGTAAAACAGCTTCCAGGCGGCGCTTACGATCTTGGCCCTGGTCGCTCTGGAATTCTTCTTTGCCATAGCAATCACTCCACGATCGGATTGGTGATCCGTCCGATTCCTTCAATCTCACAGGTCACCACATCGCCAGTTTTTAAGAATTTTGGAGGCTCAAATCCCATACCGACTCCTGCAGGAGTTCCCATTGCGATGATCGTTCCGGCCTGAAGTGTCATACCCTGGGATAACTCGCTGATCACATGGTCAATGTCAAAGATCAGAAGCTCGGTGTTGCTGTTCTGGCGCAGCTCACCATTCACATAAGAGCGGATCGGCAGCTTCGGCGGGTACGCGATCTCATCCGCAGACACGATACATGGTCCCATTGGCAGAAATCCATCCAGACTTTTGCCGAAATACCACTGCTGATGACGGGTCTGTACATCTCTGGCACTGACATCATTGATCACGGTGTAACCGAAAATATAGTCCTTTGCGTCTTTCTCTGATACACAGTAAGCGTCCTTGCGGATGATCACAGCCAGCTCAGACTCATAATCCAGACGCTCCACCAGGTTTGCATGTCTCGGGATACCCTCTTTGTCACCAACCGCCTGATTGACACGTTTGGAGAAATAAATGGCATACGGACGTTCACCGCCAAATGCCTCTTTCTTATAACGGGCAGATTCCTCTGCATGGGCCATATAGTTGATACCCAGGCAGATCACATCCTGCTTCGGTCTTAAGATCGGAGCAAGGATCTTCACTTCCTCGATCCTGGCTGCGCCCGGGGTCTCATAAGGGTCTTTTTTACTCATGTGGTTTAAAAGCTGGATCTCGGAATCGCTCATCTCCGCGATGGCTTCCTGCATCTCCTGATACTCTATGCCAAAGCATTCCAACGGATAAACCCATTGTCCATCTGCGCTGAAAATTCCAAGCTTTGTCTTATTTTCCACTTCATATGTAACGATTTTCATGTCATACTCCTCCTTTGCGTTTTTTGTACTCCTGTGAACATTCCGAGCCTGATCCTGCGGATACATCTGCTTACAATTAACTCCTGTTATGTAACTGTTCAGTACCTTCATTTACTTTATTATACTGTTTACCCTACCGAATGGCAATCGCAAATCAAAACTGCCTCAGAGAGTTTCTTACGTTACTGTTCACACGTTGCGCAAACTTTCTTACAAATGCTTCAGCATTTTTCCCATCTGGATCAGAGCCGTCGGAGCAAAGGAAAGGCCCACTACCAGGCAAAACTGCTCCACTGACATATCTGCTGCCATGAATACCCGCTGGAGTCCCGGCACAAACAGTACTGCTGCCAGAAGGACAATGCCCGCTTCAAATGCCATGACCGTGTACAAATTACTGAAAATGCCGATTTTGAAAAGACTCCGGTGACTGCGGCAGGTAAATCCATGGAATAAGCGGGCCAATGTTAAGGTAGAAAATGCCATAGTCGCCGCTACAGCACTGGAACCAGTCACATTTCCTGCCATACATTCCGGCCATCCATATAATCCGGCTAAATACGCCGTCATGGTACAGGCCGCAATAAGAAATCCCTGGATCGTGATCTCTTTTAGGAAGGCTCCTGTCAAAATCCCCCGTTTCGTATCTCTCGGCGGTCTCTTCAAAAGCTCTTCCTCCGGCGGTTCCATGCCAATCGCCAGGGCTGGAAGAGAATCGGTCACCAGATTCATAAAAAGCAGATGAACCGGTGCAAATGGCGTTGGCAGATTTCTTAGAGTTGTATACAGTACACACAAGATACCCGCCATATTGCCGGACATCAAAAACTGAATGGCATTTAAGATATTCCGGTAAACATTTCTGCCATTGGCAACCGCCTTTATGATGGTGGCGAAATTATCATCCGCCAGGATCATGGCAGAGGCTTCCTTGGAAACCTCCGTTCCGCCTTTGCCCATGGCAATACCGATATCCGCCTGTTTCAAAGCCGGGGCATCATTGACGCCATCTCCGGTCATGGCAGTGATTCTTCCTTTTCTCTGCCATGCTTTGACGATCCGCAGCTTATGCTCCGGGGATACTCTGGCATAGACACTGACCCGCTCTAATTTCTGGTCCAGCTCTTCTTCTCCCATCTGGTCCAGCTGAGCCCCGGAAAGAGCCAGATCCCCAGGTGTACGGATCCCCGCCTGTTCTCCGATAGCCATGGCTGTCTCGATGTGGTCTCCCGTGATCATGACCGGGAAAATCCCCGCCTCTCTGGTCTCTTTTACGGCTTCCTTCGTTTCTGGGCGGAGAGGATCTGTCATGGCTGCCATACCAAGGAAAATCAGATCCTTTTCCACCTTTTTCCGTTCCAGCTGCTCCCAGCCGGTGGGAAGCCGCCGGTAAGCTGCCATGATCACCCGCCGCCCCCTCAAACCAGCTTCAGAAACCAGTTCCCGTATCTGTTTTCGTTCTGTTTCTGTTAAAACTGCTGTGAGTTCTGTCTGAGCCGTTTCTGAGCCGGTGCGCCGCTCCACTCCGCACCACCACTTTGTACATCTGCCCAGCACCACTTCCGGCGCCCCCTTCATATATAAGAAGATTTCCTGGTTTTTCCGATATATCACACTCATGGACTTTCCGACAGAATCAAACGGAAATTCTTTTAACCGGCTGGTTTCCTGCTTCTGTTTTTCCTCTGTAAAGCCAAGGGAAACATACGCCTCTGCCAGCGCCACCTCCATCGCATCACCGCAGACCGCAGGCTTCTGATCCAGTGGTTTCCTGCTGTCCAGAACCGCCACATTTCCCGCCAGCATACATCCGCGCAGCAGCTGTTTCGCTGTTTCCCGCTGCCGCCGTCCCCGGTGGGCAGTCAGATGTGCCTCTTTCACCCATTGGATCTTGCCATTTTCCACCAGTCCCAGTTCTTCCACATGCATCCGGTTCTGGGTCAATGTCCCGGTTTTGTCCGTACAGATCACAGACACACAGCCCAGACTTTCCACCGCCTTTAAATCCTTGATAATGGCATGTTCCCGGGCCATTTTCTGGGTGCCCATGGCCTGGACGATGGTAACGATGGAGCCAAGAGCCTCGGGGATCGCCGCCACCGCCAGCGCTACGGCAAACATCAGGGCATCTAATACAGCCATGCCACGGTAAATGCTTAAAAAAAAGACCGCCAGACAGACAACCAGAATTGCTGCTGCCAGGCGGCTTCCAAATTGATCCAGGCTGATCTGGAGAGGTGTTTTTTTCTCTCCTGCGTCATTCATCATGTCCGCAATATGGCCGATCTCTGTCTCCATGCCTGTTGCGGTCACCACCGCCATCCCACGGCCTCCCGTTACCAGAGAACCACTGTAGATCATGCAGCTGCGCTCCGCCAACGGCATTTCCCGGACGCAAGGCTCCTGACGTTTAAAAACAGCTCCTGATTCTCCTGTCAACGAACTTTCATTGACCTGCAGGGAAGCACATTCCACGATTCTTGCATCTGCCGCAGCCAGATCTCCCGCCTCCAGCAAAAGGATATCCCCCGGCACTGCCTCCCAGGCTTCGATCTGCTGTCGGCGTCCTTCCCGGATCACTGCCGCATGGGGCGCTGACAGCCGTTTCAGGCTCTCCAGGGACTTTCTGGCCTTGACCTGCTGCGCCGTTCCCAGGGCAGCGTTCATGGTCACAACCAGAAAGATCACCAGGGTACTTTCTCCATTGTCTGTAAGAAAAGAGATCACTGCAGCAGCCAGAAGGATCATCACCAGAAGATCCTGATATTGTTTAAAAAAGATTTTCCAGGGCGGATCTTTCCGGCTTTCTGTCACCCGGTTCTCTCCAAACTGCCTCCTACGCCGGATCACCTCTTTCCGGTTCAGACCGGCAGATGAGGTGCCAAGCTCTCTTAACACCTCATCCGCAGAACACCGATACCATTCCTTCATGCCAGACGCTCCATGCTTTTTCCCTTTATATCTATGCCTGCTAAAAGAAAATCATGCATTTTTCGTCCAGACTTAAATCCAATTTACAGATTCATCTTATTACTCGGCTTTCTCCATTCCAATATAACCTTCAACCAGAAGCAGCGTCTGCTTTAATCCCTCCACATGGGTTCTCTCTGTTCCATGGGACGCATGCACGCCCTGTCCGATCAGTGCGCCGCGGATGTTATTGCCTCCCTTTAACGCTGCCCCGACATCCGATCCATAATGTGGAAATACATCTACTACATACCCCAGCTTCCGCTCTTTCGCAATCTGGATCAGCTTATTCGTCATGTCATAATCATACGGTACACCGCCGTCCTTCGCGCAGATGCTGACTTCAAATTCATTTCCTGCCAGGTCGTCACCAACACAGCCCATGTCCACTGCCAGCAGCTCTTCCACATCCTCCGGAACCCAGCTTGCGCCAAAGCCCACTTCCTCGAAATTGCTGATCAGCAGCTTCACTGTCATTTCCGGTACAAATTTCTGCTCTGCCATGTCCTTTAACACGCCCATCAGTACCGCTACAGATGCCTTGTCATCCAGATGACGGGATTTGATAAAGCCACTTTCTGTATACACAAACATTGGATCAAAGCTGATAAAATCACCAGTCCCAATCTCCAGTTCTGCCACGTCCTCAGCGTTATGGACCACCTCATCCAGACGCACCTCCATATGCTTCTCCTTGCGTTCCAGGGTTCTGGCATCATCCTGCACATGAACAGACGGGGATGTGGTCAGAATCGTTCCCGTATAAGTTTTTCCGGTCCTGGTGTGCACCTTACAGTACATACCCTCGATACTTTCCATGGTAAATCCGCCAACAGAAATTAATTTTAACTTTCCTTCGGAAGTAACCGAACGCACCATTGCTCCTAAGGTATCCACATGGGCCGAAATTCCCAGGCAATGCCCTGTTTTACCGGGAACCGTGATGATCAGCCCGCCTTTCCTGCTGTACTCTGCCCCATAGCCGAAGCCCTTTGCCTCTTCCTCTACCACTTTCATGACTTCCTTCGTATATCCGCTCGGACTTGGGATATTGACGATTTTCTCCAAAAATGAAACTACATAATTCATATCCATTGCATCTTCCTCCTGTTAATTTAATTGATACCTGGGGCAAACGGTTTTTTGCCCCCAACATCGTTGAATTGAAAGTAAAGAAAATCGGAAGCCTGTACTCGTCTGCCATCTGCCGTATCTCCTCCGGCAGTGACTGGATATACCGGAACATCTTGATCCTGATCCCCGCAGCGTATATGCCATGCATACCACATCCTTATATCCTGACACTATTGTACATCCAATCATATAGCTGATATGTATGTCTGGTCAATGTCTTTTCTTTCTTTTCTTTTTAAAATGATACCATCAACAAACCATAACATCATCGGTGGACTGGGAAGCGCTGTGGCCGAGGTCCTGAGCGAGAACTGTCCGGTCCCGCTGGAACGGATCGGCGTTCACGATACCTTTGGCGGGGTTGGTGATGTTGGTTACTTAAAGAAACGATTCCAGATGACGCCAGATGATATAGTACGAGCCGCTTTAAGAGCCATTAACCGAAAAAATCAATTAATTTTTCTTGACCGGCTCCACTGCCGGGAATAAAATGAATTCAAATTTTTGAATGAGGAGGATTTTCATTATGCAGGAACTTATGCTCCGTCCTACGATTTGCCGTTTTCAGACCTGTCAGGAATTCGTTGATCAGTATCATATCGGCGGCGGTACCATCATCGATATCGCTAAAATCCTGGCTTTAGACTCCATTCTCCCAATCGAAGATTTATACGATGGAAAACTTCCGATCAAACGGACCAAAGAGCTGGTATTAGTTCCTACAACCTGCGGTACCGGAAGTGAAGTGACCAACATCGCCATCCTGGCATTGACCAGACGTCATACTAAGAAGGGACTTGCCAATGACTGTATGTATGCAGACAGCGCCATTCTGGTTCCAGAGCTGTTAAAGGGACTGCCTTTCAAATTCTTTGCCACCAGCTCCATTGACGCCCTGATCCACGCCATGGAGTCCAGCCTTTCTCCGAAGGGCAACGCTACGCTACGCCTCTTTGGCTACAAAGCCATTTCCATGATCTTAAATGGCTACAAAGAGATCGCTGCCAGAGGCCCGGAAGCCCGCATGGACTATTTAGAGGACTTCCTTCTTGCCAGCAACTACGCAGGTATTTCTTTTGGAAATGCAGGCTGCGCGGCTGTTCATGCTTTAAGCTATCCGTTAGGCGCTACCTACCATGTTCCACACGGTGAGGCAAACTACGCGATGCTGACAGGTGTTATGAACAAATACATGGAGTTAAAATCTGACGGCAAGATTGCGGATTTAAACCAGCATATCGCAGGAATCTTAGGCTGCGATACCAGAGAAGTGTATGAAAAGCTGGAAGAACTGTTAAATGTCCTGCTTCCAAAGAAAGCGCTCCATGAGTATGGCGTCAGGGAAGAGGAATTAGAAACCTTTACCGACTCTGTTATGACCGAGCAGGGCCGTCTGATGGCCAATAACTTTGTTCCGTTATCCAGGGAACAGGTGCTTGAGATTTACCAGAAATTATATTAGAATAGGGCTAGCGACAAATTCATTTTCTTAAGGAGGGTTTTTTGTCATGAGATTTTTTATTGATACAGCAAATGTAGATGAGATCAGACAGGCGAACGATATGGGCATTATCTGTGGTGTCACTACCAACCCATCTCTGATCGCAAAGGAAGGCCGTGATTTCAAAGAAGTCATCAAAGAGATCACTTCTATCGTTGACGGACCGATCAGCGGTGAAGTAAAGGCTACTACCACCCAGGCTGAAGACATGGTAAAGGAAGGCCGGGAGATCGCAGCCATCCATCCAAACATGGTTGTAAAGATCCCTATGACCGTAGAAGGACTCAAAGCCGTAAAGGTACTTTCTTCTGAGGGCATCAAGACAAACGTTACCCTGATCTTCAGCGCAAACCAGGCAATCCTTGCAGCAAACGCAGGAGCTACTTATGTATCCCCATTCCTTGGCAGATTAGATGACATCAGCCAGCCAGGTATCGAACTGATCCGCCAGATCGCAGAGATCTTTGATATTTACGGATATGACACCGAGATTATTGCAGCATCCATCCGTAACCCGATCCATGTAACAGACTGCGCACTTGCAGGTGCCGATATTGCGACCATCCCTTACAAGGTAATCGAGCAGATGACAAAGCATCCGCTTACCGATCAGGGAATCGAAAAATTCCAGGCAGACTATAAGGCAGTTTTTGGGGAGGAATAACCATGAACAAACAGGAGCTTCAGCTGAAGGCAAATGAAGTCCGCAAAGGCATTGTGACTGCCGTCCATGCAGCCAAAGCCGGACATCCGGGCGGATCGCTTTCCGCAGCAGATATTTTTACTTATTTATATTTTGAAGAATTAAATATCGATCCAAAAGATCCGAAGAAACCGGACAGAGACCGTTTGGTACTGTCCAAAGGCCATACTGCACCGGGACTGTATTCCGCACTGGCACTGCGCGGCTATTTCCCGGTCGAGGATTTAAAGACACTGCGTCACCTCGGTTCGTATTTGCAGGGACATCCGGACATGAAGCATATTCCGGGTGTGGATATGTCGAGCGGTTCCTTAGGACAGGGAATTTCCGCAGCAGTCGGCATGGCATTGTCAGCCAAACTTTCCGGGGATGATTACCGTGTGTATACACTACTCGGAGATGGAGAGATTCAGGAAGGACAGGTATGGGAAGCTGCCATGTTTGCCGGATTCCGCAAACTGGATAACCTCGTTGTGATCGTGGATAACAACGGACTGCAGATCGACGGACCGGTGGATCAGGTATGCTCTCCGTACCCGATCAACGAGAAATTCAAAGCATTCAATTTTCATGTGGTTGACCTTGCAGACGGCAATGACATGGATCAGATCGCCGCTGCATTTGCAGAGGCAAGAAACACCAAGGGACAGCCGACCGCAATCATTGCGCATACGATCAAAGGAAAGGGTGTCTCTTTCATGGAAAATCAGGTAGGATGGCACGGAAAAGCGCCAAACGATGAAGAATATGCGATCGCAATGGAAGATCTGAAGAAAGAAGGTGAAGCATTATGTCAGAAGTAACAAAAATCGCAACCCGTGTCAGCTACGGAAACGCGCTCGTAGAGCTGGCAAAGGAGCATGATGATGTATATGTTTTAGACGCAGATCTTGCAGCGGCAACACAGACTGCAATCTTCAAAAAGGAATTTCCGGAGCGCCACATTGACTGTGGTATCGCAGAATGTAACATGATCGGCATTGCAGCAGGCCTTGCCGCAACCGGTAAAGTTCCGTTTGCAAGTTCGTTTGCCATGTTTGCAGCAGGACGTGCATTCGAGCAGGTGCGAAACTCGGTCGGTTATCCGCACCTGAATGTAAAAATCGGTGCAACCCATGCCGGAATTTCCGTCGGTGAAGACGGTGCTACCCACCAGTGCAATGAGGATATTGCGCTCATGCGCACCATCCCGGGCATGGTCATCTTAAATCCGAGTGATGATATCGAGGCAAAAGCAGCAGTAAAAGCTGCATATGAACACGAAGGGCCGGTTTACATGCGTTTTGGCCGTCTGGCAGTTCCGATCATCAATGACCGTCCGGATTACAAATTTGAAATCGGCAAAGGTGTAACCTTGCGGGAAGGCAAAGATGTGGCAATCATTGCGACCGGTTTGTGTGTGTCCGAGTCGCTTGCAGCCGCAGAAAAGCTTGCCAGAGAGCAGATAGTCGGCATGGGAACTGTGTGGTGCGCGGTGCTGCTTATTGAGTGTGAGCATTTTCTGAGCCCTCTTCCATAGATCATCGTCGATGATGGCGGGAATTGCACCATCAATGCGGACATCGTAGGCCTTGCAGATATAGACACCATGATAGGCTTCATTCTGGATGATACGAGGAATGCTGCATTTGTTGAAGGCGTTGCCCTTGCTGGTACGGAGCCCGGCAGCGTTCAGCTGCTCCACGATGGAAGCGCTGCTTTCTCCGGCCGCATAGTGCTCAAAGATGAATCGAATGGTCGGGGCGTTTTTCTCGTCGATAATAAATCGCTTGTGTTCATCCGTAGTAAGCCCCAGGGGGCGGCTGGGATTGATGGCTCTTCCTTTCAATGCGGATTCCCGCATACCACGCCGCATCTTTTGAGCCAGTTCTGCGGAATAGTATTCGGCCAGAGATTCCATCAGACCTTCCAGAATAATGCCCTCGGGCCCTTCCACAGAGCTTTCGGCTGCATAAAGAATGCGAACTCCGTTATCCCGCAGTTTCTTTTTGTAGACCGCGCTATCATAGCGATTGCGGGCGAAGCGGTCGGTTTTCCAGCAGATCACGAGATCGAACAGATGCTTGCTGCTATCTGCGATCATCTGCTGAAAAGCCAGCCTGGATTCAACACCACGGCCCGAAATGTGCCGGTCAATGTATTCATGCACGATTGTCAAGCCATGCTGCCGGGCGTAGGCTTCGCAGTCCCGGCGCTGGCCCTCGATGCTCTGCTCGGTCTGCTGGGAACCGCCGCTGTAACGGTAGTAGGCAACCAGACGGTTCCCGGGAGATACTTTCTTTTTTCTTGCCATGATTGCTCCTTGTGCGCTGAGCAGGATCATGGTACAATGAAATTGCTCAGCAGGCGTGTTTTCTTATCCTATGATTATTCTCCGACAGACAGATTCCCCATCTGGCCCCGGCGGCTCTATCGTACAGAGCTGCCGGGGATTCTTTATAGATGATGATTATTTGATAAGCTCATGCCAGTTAGAGGGAAAACCAAGTTCAGAGGGCTTGGCAGAAGGGTGTTCAGCAAAGCAGACTTGAATACAGCTGGCGAAAGTGAATCTCTCGTTCTGAGGCAAGAGCTGATAAAGCGCATAGACGTATCCAAAAGGCTTTGTTCCATATTCGTTGATCTCCTTGGGAAGCTTAGCAGGAGGGTTTACGCGCTTTCTGTGATAGAATCGTGCTCCATGTGCAGCAATATTTCGCGCAACAACAGAACAATGTATCCAGTTCTCAATATATTCGCGGGAAGGGATGCTATAAAACTCTCGTGCGATTGCGGCACGGTCAGATTTTGAGAGATTACGGTACATCATAGAAATCTGATCGAATGATAGGACTTCAACCACTACCCACAACGGATAAATACCGTTCAGGTCGTTGTGATGATGTAGAACAAAGGGTTCATCCTTTCGCAGATTAAGAGACTTTGAAAGAGCATTCAAGAATTTGGCATGTCGCCAGGGATCTTCGAAGTTCTTTCCATCGAGATATCCGATAGGACCGTACTGCCGCGCATGATAATAAGCAACATAAGATTTAAGATTTGTCTCCACAACAGATGCAGCATGAAATATGGCAGCTCGAAACTGATCATCGAACTCATATAAATCTATAATGTCTGAGAAAGATGCTCCATCGAAAAATTTGTCATTACCAGTGGCAGTGTCACGCTGGCGAAGCGTTAAAGAGTATGCACTTAATCGATAATAATTTTTCTCCCGAAGCCACTGTAAGGCAAGCTCTTCATCTGGAATTGCTAGACCTCGCCCACGAAGGATAGAAAGCTGCTCTTCATACGGAGAAAATGGTTTTGGTTCTGCCATATTGTTTGTCCTCGAAATAAAGGTATAAAAAAAGACCCGCCATGATACGCATGAATGCTTTCGCATCCAGAGGCTTAGCGGGTTCCGTTGCCATTATTATACGCCTCTGGAGGCCTGTTGTACACAAAATTTTTGTGAACTGTTGCGAACATCACGAAAAAAGTTTAAAAAACCTATTGACAAGTATCTGAAATACAAACTTTATTCATAATACCCCACCGGCCAGCCCGGCGGGGGTATTGTTTTGCCCCGCTGGTGTTGTCGCACTGGCGGGGTTATTTTTTATGCTTCCTTATCCTGAACCTCAAATATTAGTATGATTTATCAAAGAAGAAAACAATGAAAAATATTAAAACTAAAATCGCTGTTAAGCAACCGCAACCCATCATAGTTTCATTTGTGCCAGTTGCCTTGCGTTGTGAGTAGCTAGAAGGAGAATTTTTATCTATATTGGGAATAGAAGAAAATAAATCGGGCGATATGAGTGCTGTATAAAGCGATAGAGCTGATTTTTTAGAGATAAATTTTTCATCAACGCCGTAATCAATAGTAAGAGTATGTAAAAAATTTAAGATTGTGATACCCCATTGAGTGGGCTTGTTATCGGAAAAACAAGAAGAGCTTGACCAAAGAAACTGGAATGAGTGGTAAATTGTGCAATACCACGCAAAAATATCGGGAGCAGGAATGTCTTTTAGACCAAAGAACTCCATAATAAGATGAGGGTTTCCTTTTAGTTGACCGATGGCTTTGTGTCGAAGCCAAGTCCAGTAGGGTTTGCGTGTGGCAAAATCATCAGATAAGACAGCCATATTACTGGCAGGACGAACATCCACAGAAATTGAGTTAAGCGCGTCCTCAAATTCACGGATGTACTTATGATCCGAAAAAGAAAATTCTCCCATGAGAATTCCTCCATCATATACAACTTAACCGCTTTGGGTAGCCAAGGCGGTTATTTTTTATGCTTCCTTTGCAGCCACGCCATGCGCAGCAGCTTTTTTATAACGTCCGGTGAGAACCAGATCCTCTACATAGTCCAGTGCCTTGGTCTGGCCTTCTTCGTTCAGCTGGTCGAAGTTGTCCAGCAGGGCAGTCTGGGCGGGGGTATTGTTTTGCCCCGCTGGTGTTTGCCCCACTGGCGGGGTTATTTTTGGGCATTAAAGAAGCGCGTGAATGGCTGCATCAATAGCCTTGTCCTTGGCCAGACCATCAATCGTCTTGCCGTTCTTTGCAACGATAGTCGGGTCAATGAGGGTGACGCTGCGCAAATTGCTATCACGAGTGCCACCACCCTGAGCATAAAGATCGTACAGAGTGAGAATTTCATTTTTCATTTCGTCTGTAAGAGAAAAATCGAGGGTCTCATAAGTACCGTTGATGCGAACTCGAATCTCTTCGTCTTTATGATCTTTGAGATCGTTCATAAAGCCAACTGTTTCACGTTTCATCATAATGGCGATAGTTTCCATAACGGTGTTATCATTTACTCTGGACTGCGAAGTATAACAGTTTGAAAAATTATATCGGTTGTCACCAATTTTAATGATAATGCTCTCCATGCCAGCCAAACTGGGCTCAAAACAATTGAAATAAATTTTGTAGGTATCATACGAATCGTCAAGGAATAGGCTAGAGTTTACGATCAAAAGCGATCCGTCATCAAATGGAATTGCGGAACTGTATGAATCACCAGAAAGAAAAACACTTGTTTGACCAGACATATCGTCGGAAGAAATCGACACATCCTGCCGACCATCAAAGACACTCATATTGAACGCCGATGTTGCCAGCGCAGGAGCAGAAACTGAAATCATCATAGCAGCAGCCAGAGCCAGGGAAACGACTTTTTTCTTCAAGCTCATTATAGATTCCTCCCTATACAATTTAACCGCTTCGGGCAGCCGAGGCGGTTATTTTTTGTTTTTTTCCTTGTACTGCTCAAAAGCAATTGCATAGACATCTTGATAGCGCGGAATCTCTGTCAGCTCGTGTACCCGCTCTATTGCTTTTGCTTTTCCATCGTCGTTTAGTTTTTTGAAATCTTGAATCATTTCCGCTATACGAGATTGTTCTTTCTCTTCTGAAGCCTGAATCTGAGCGAGAAGATCATTGATTTCTGCCTGATCGGCTTGCGATTCCCACCCCATTAAATATGCTGGGGTGGTCTGCAAAATTTTGGCAAGTTCAGCAAGGCTGTCGACAGGAACTTTTTCGATGTCACCCTTTTCGTATCTGTAAATGGTAGCAGGAGAAACACCAAGCTGATCTGCAACCTTTTCAGCGGAGAACCCTATTTCCTTTCGACGGAGTTTTAGCCTTTCGCCTGTGGTCATAATATCACCCCTTTATTAAGAGAATAGCCTAAACTTTGCGAAAATGCAATACAAAAATGGAAATTTGAAAAAAATCTTTGCAAGAATGCAAGAGATGTATTGACTTTTAGGCGGATGAGTGGTATCCTGATTCCAGAATCTCGCAAAAATGCGAGATTCCAAGGAGGTGAAACAGAATGTCAACTGATATGAACTTATTGCGTGGAAAGCTGAAGGAACGCTGTATGACGCAACAGGAACTCGCAAAGAAAATCGGCGTTGACTCCAGCACTATTTCTCGAAAACTTGCGTCAGATGGTTTGAAGTTTACAGTTGGAGAGGTACATGAAATTGCCGAAGTGCTGGAATTGTCGGCAAGTGAATGCAAGGATATTTTTTTGTTTTGAAACTCGCGTATTTGCGAGTTTCTGGGGCCAACAGCTTGACCCCACCGACCCGAAGAAGAGCGCATGAAAAAGCCCCGGCGGGGAGCCGGGGGAGGAAAGGAGGATGAAGAGGTGAGTGTGCAGCTGGTGATTGCTGCATGGCTAATTGATTTAGCGACAGTATGGATTGCGAAGCGATGGTTGGGCGGCAAGATTCAGGGCTACATTCTTTTTTCTATTATGCTGAGTTACTTATGTGCGGTGCTTACGCTCTACGAGTGGGTGGTGCATCTGTAATAGTTCCTGACGCATGGCTTCAAACGCTTCATAGGCAGAAGCATTGAATGCTTTTTGTGATTCAGGTGTCGGATTTGATTGAAATTCCATCAACTGCGAAGAAAAACCGCTTAATTTTGCACAGGTATCCCGGCTGGAAAACAAAATGGCACGGGCGCAGCAGGCAGTAAGCCTGCCAGCGTCGGCATCTGGAGAGCGGCTCATAAAGGATTGAGCGACTTCAAAGAAAGATTCGTAGGCTTCTACCTGAGCATGGAAGAACATTTTTTCGGATTCCAGCTTGTAGGCAGATAGATTTGCAGCTTTAGCTATGATCACCTGGGCAATTGCAGTGAAAAGCGCAGCAAGGGCAGAAACGAGAGCAGCAAGGGAGGAAATAAGGGTAAGTCTTTCAACGAATGTCATGTAAAACACATCCTTTCTGGTTGGATTGTACCACCAGGGGGAGAACCGGACAAGAGCGCATGAAAGGAGCAACGAACGATGGACCGTTATATGATCGTGATCCCGGCGAAGAACCGGGCGTTCAACATGAAGTGTGATGATGGTGACAGCATGAAGCTGGAGACCCTGCAGAAGCTGGTGGGCGGGCCGATCGAGCCGGTGCCCGCCTTGCTGAGCGCCGAGTGGGCGCGGGAGAAGGACGTGGACGGCATTCTGCTGCTGGTGAACGAGGAGGGGCTGATGAAGGAGCGCCCCCTGACGAACCAGCGCGCCAGTGAGATGACGGCGGCAGAGCTGGTGGGCCCGGCAGTTGTGGCCGCAAAACGCGGCGATGAGCTGATCGGCTTTGCAAAGCCTGTGGTGGAGACCATCTGCGCCGAGTGGCTGTGAGGTGCTGCCATGGGCCGAAGGAAAAAGCAGGAGCTGCCTTTTGAGCACTGGCAAATTATTGAATTGCTGCACATCACACAGGATTTTTACTCAAAACCGGAGAATGAGGCTGCATTTCAGGAATGGAAGGCGGCCAGAGATGCGAGAAAAGCAAAAAGGCCCGCCGGTGCTGGAACACCGACGAGCCAACCAGGGTGATGGTTTTTGACTGCCCATCACCAGAAGTTTAACACAGAGTTGGAGGATTTGCAAATGAAAAAGAAGATCACGGGCAGCGTGCTGAGCGCCGGTGCCATTGTGCTGGGACTGGCTGCCGCAGGCTGCGGCGGGGCCATTGAGAACGCGGCCAACGACTGGGCAATGCTGGGCTACACGCTGCTGGCCATTGTGCTGGGGTGTGCAGCCCTGGCGCTGGCCGGGCTGGGCCTGGTGGTGGAGCAGCGGAAGGAGCCGCAGAAGATCCACAAGGTACCGGAGAACACGGTGAAGAAGGCCGTCTGCGGCAGAAAGGTGGGGTAAGGATGGTACGGATTGAAATTAAAAAGACGGTCAAGGGTCAGATGATGCTGGCTATGGAAGCTGAGCACGAGGAACTGGAAGAAGTACTGATGTGCGCTGTCCGGTGTTTTGTGGGAACGGCCCGGAAATTGTGCGGCCCGATTTCTGCCAGCCAGGAATTTGCCGATGAAGCGGCAAGGCTGATCAAAGACCTGCTGATGGATACGGAAGGCTTTAAGGTGACCGAAGGGTACAGCGGCAAAGAAGCAAAATTTATTGCCGCGCTGAACGGTATGAATGCGGGGAAACAGAAATGACGCTGGAAGAGTACAAGAACATTTTGATTACCGGGACACCGAGTGACCGGGCGCGGGCCATTGCCGAGGCCGGGAACGACAGGAGCCTGACCGACGAGGAGTTCCACGAGCTGACGGCCATGATCAAGGGCGTTGTGCGGCCCGGGCGGCGGAAGATGACCCCGGACGAGGCAAAGCTCTGGGCGGAGGTGAGCCGGATCAACACCCGGTTGAAGGACGAGATGGTGAACGCGGGCTTTGCGGTGCGGGCCCTGCCCGGCGACCTGCAGGAGGATGCGATCAACGTTCTTTCCCACACGGTGAGCGGGATGCTGGGCGACCTGACCGCCATGATGGCAGAGACCGGGGAACCCTGATGGATAAGACCCAGTGTGTACATGTGTTTGAGATCACCCGGAGCCGGTGCCTGAGCTGTGGGGGCCGGAACCAGGCGTGCGGGGAATATGAAGAACGGAGATACGATGAAAAACAATGCAAGGAAAATGGCGATGGAAAACCAGATCGACCTGGTACAGCAGAACGCGATTGACTTCACCCATGCCTGCATGACCATTGCGCTGCATGAGGTGTTTGGTGTGGGCAAGGAACGGCTGGACAAGGTGACCCGGCGGAAAGATGAAATCAACGGGGAACTGATGCGGCGGATGGCCCTGCCTGCGAAGAATCGGAAAGCCCAGCTGGACGAAGCGGAAAAGTGGCTGGTGGGGCTGCTGCCGGAGGGAGTTGTCAGCGTGTTTCGAATCCCGGTGGTGAAAGGTGTGCCCCGCAAACGGCGGGAAGTACAGCTGAAGATGGCGATTGACAAGGCCGCTACGCTGGAATGGCGCGGCTACGCGGCCGCCTGCGCCCAGGTGCTGGGTTTCGGACCCCAGCGGCTGGAAAAGCTGCGGCAGGAGACGATTGCAAATTTCGGCCAGCTGAACGAGTGGGTGGAACAGGATGGTGTGGACGTGGCCATGGAAATGCTGTGCCGCTGCGCCAGGGATGCCTACAAAACGGATGTTCAGGTGGAAGATGTGCCGGACGAGGCCGTGCTGGAACGCCAGCGGCGGGAAACCGCGGCCATGGTACGGCAGCTGGAAGTTCAGGCCGTGCGGCAGGAAGTGAGCCGGATGCGGGTGCCCTGTGTGCTGCCGCTGTCGGAAGCGGCCATGCGGGAGAAAGTCGAGGCGGTGAATGCCTGCTTTGATGCGGCAACCACGGGCGCGGCTACCGGAAGCAACCTCTCACCGCTGCGGTCTGGCTATGCCAGCGCCTTGCAGAGCTCCCCTGATATGGGAGCCAAGGATCAAGGAGGACGGTAAGATGCAGAGTGGATGCAGATGGGTATACACCCTGATGGACTGGGACACCGGCGAGGTGGTGGCCAAGGGCACCAGCGTGGAGCTGGTGGAGCAGGGATATTTTCCCGATGTGAACAAGCTGAGCAGCGTTTGGAATAATCTGGAAAAATGCAAGAACCCCAGCCCGAAGAACTACCGGTGGAAGATGGAGCGGAAGAGCACCAAGGACGACCGGGTGGAGAGGGCCCGGGCAGAGGGCCTGAGCGCGGACGAGCGGGCCGAGACCCGGATGGTGCGGGTGTACAGCTGCTACGGTGCGGACGGCACCCTGCTGGGCAAGGGCACGGCGGCAGAGCTGAAGGACAAGGGATTGTTTGGCAGCGAGGGCACAGTGCACGAGTGCTACCGCAAGCGGGGCGGCGTGTACAAGCCCGGCGGCGTTACGCGGATGGAGATGGAGCTGTGCCAGAAACGGATCCGGCACCCCATGAAGCTGCCGGATCAGCCAGCAAAGGTGAAGCGCAAGCCCATTGGCGGCGTGATCGACCCCAGCGCCCTGGCCTACGATGTGCATGACCTGATGATCTACAACGAGAAGGCCCGGAAAATTGGAAAGCCGGAACTGACCTACGGATACTGGGCGGAAAAAGGAAAGCCCGCCACGCCTTAAACACCTTGATCTATTATGAAGAGCAACGGATACGATGGACTGACACGTCCACCGTATCCGTTACGTTTCATAATACCTTTATAAAGAAAGAGGGGGAAGGGCCCTCTTTGGGGAGCTAGTATACCCGTTACTTCTGTGACGGTGGGGTCACGGGAAAGAGAATATCAGCAGAAAGTGAAAGCCAGCAGGAGGGCACCGGGATGCGCTGTAACTACATCCGAGAGAAAAAATACCAGTGCGGGGATGACTACATGGCAGTCGGAGTGTTCTCCATCATCCCCCAGGAACACCGGGGCCGGGGCAAGAAGCGGAAGGAATCCAGCGAGGGGCAGAAGGCGAAGAACAAAATGGCTTCCCTGCGCAAGCGCCAGAGAAAGGCGCTGACCAATTTCAGTCCGGCGGGAATGTTCCTGACCGGTACATACGAGGATCCATTTCTGCCGGAGGACATTCTGGCCTGCCGGAGAGACGTGGAGAACTACAAGCGGCGGGTGATGGCGGCCACCTGCAAGCGGTTCGGGGCAAGGCGGGAGGACATCCGCCTGATGCTGGTGGCGGTGCGCAAGGGAGAAGCAGGACGGCTGCACATGCATGGTTTTGCGGAATGCCAGGGCCTGACCGCGGCACAGCGCCGGGAGTGGCGGGAGATGCTGGAGGATCTGTGGCGGCGGCGTATCCCCGGCTCCAATGAGTTTGAGCCGCTGGGCACCATGAACGTGAATCGGATCGACATGAAAAAGCTGCTGGGCAAGAGTGTGCAGGGCGAATACGGCACGATGGGCTACTTCTACGGCCACAAGGAGCGGCTGTGGGTGGAAACGGCCAACCTGCGCCCGGCCATTGAGCAGGCCCCCAACGATGGCAGATGGAGCCGGAAACAGCTGCGGGCCGCCTGCGGGGAAAAGCAGAACGATGCCAAGTGGTGGGAGCAGCGGTTTCCCGGCTGGAAGATGGAAAAGTGCATCGTGCTGGAGCCCGGCGGGCTGCATGAGAGCCCGAAGCGGGAAGGAAACGGCTGGGAACGGCTGGAACCGCAATGCTATGTGATCCTGCGTCGGCGGGAGGCTGCGAAAGTTCGGGCCCCGCTTGCGGGGTCCATACGCAGTCGGAGCGAGTGAAGCCGGATGCTTGTGCCCGCGCAGCGGGCGTTCCCCGCAGGGGAAACTATCCGGCTGAGTGAGTGCAGACGGACGTGGAAGCTGTACGATGGAAACGCACTGCGCGGAGGCAGGGGACAGAGCCTTGCGAAACCTCGCACCTGACAGATAAAACACCGGTATTTTGCGCGTTATACCCATGCGAAAAGAAGGTGGGGCGGTGACAAAAGAGCAGAAGAAAGCGACCCGGCAGGCTCTGCGCCGATATGGCGAGGGGTCTGTTTGTGCTGCCTGGGCGCAGGTAATCGGGGCGGTGCTGGCCTGGTACGACCGCAATGACCCGGTATGCGCCCAGCTGCTGCGGCTGCGCTACCTGCAAGGTCTGCCCGAGGAAAAGGTGATCGCCCGGCTGTATGTGGGGCGAACGACCTACTACACCAAAGAGCTGGAAGCCCTGAGCACCGTGGCAGTGTGTGCAGCGGATGCAGGGCTGCTGCCCGGCGGGCAAATGTCCGGGGTAGTTGCACCCGGCGGGGCGTGATAGGATATTTGCAAAGGCAGGTGAGAGAGTTGGCGAAGAAGCGGGCGTACTGCAAGAACACGGTGGCCGGGAAGCAGCGGGGAAAGAAATACTCTGCTGCGTTCCGGGCAGAGGTGGTAATGGCCATGCTGGGCTCCAACTCCATCTGCGCTGTGGCAAAGAAGTACGGCGTGCCGGAGAGCACCATTCGCAGCTGGATGAGCGAGGAGGCAGGCCGCAGTGATGCCTTTGCAAAGGCCCGGCAGGAAGCCGCGCGGGAGATCGCCATCCGGGCAAGCCTGGGGGTACGGGCACAGGTGACCTTTTTGCAGGGCCGGGCCGCTGAGAGCCAGCGGGCGGCGCAGATCACGGAGAGGCTGCACCGGCGTTTGGACGAGGACACCCGGGCCCGGGACTTTGCCGTGGGCACCCTGCTGAAGGATGACCCGGAGGAGCTGGCGGATGCCACCGAGACCGGGCTTGTGGTGTATGGAGGGGCCGGAACCCGGAACTTGCGGCTCTACGAGGACGAGCGGAACCTGTTAAATGCCGAGCTGGAACGGTACGAGGGCCGGGTGATGAGCGACAAGAACGCGGCCGGTGTGGCCAAGGTGCTGATGGAAGTGGCAGAAAAGGCTGCTGCCATGGCCCCGGCGGAGAACACCGACAGCGAGAGCGGTCCGCCGATGGTAGAGATCGCGGCAGCCAGTGAGACGGACGGCCAGCAGGAGGTGGAAGTGGATGGCGGCACAGAGGATGCGTGACGGCAGACCGGTGATCTGGTCACCACAGCCCGCCCAGGCGCGGTTCATGCAGCGCACCGAGAACGAAGCGCTTTATGGCGGGGCCGCAGGCGGCGGAAAGAGCGACGCGCTGGTGATCGAGGCCCTGCGGCAGGTGGAGATCCCACACTACCGGGGGCTTATCATCCGAAAGACGTTTCCCCAGCTGCGGGAGCTCATTGACAAGACCATGCGGTATTACAAGCCGGTTTTCCCAAAAGCCCGATACAACAGTAGCACACACTGCTGGACCTTCCCCAGCGGGGCAAAGATCTATTTTGGCAGCATGAACCACGCCCAGGACAGGTACAACTATCAGGGCCAGGCCTACGACTTTATCGGCTTTGACGAGCTGACCCATTTCACTTGGGAAGAGTACAGCTACCTGCTGAGCCGAAACCGACCCAACGGCCCCGATACCCGGGTCTACACCCGGGCCACGGCCAACCCCGGCGGCATCGGCCACGGATGGGTGAAGGCAAGGTTCGTCAGCCCGGCCCCGCCCGGCACCCGGATGGTGCAGATGGTAAAGGCCAGGGCTCCGGACGGACGGGAGATCGTGCAGCGGCGGACCCGCATCTTTATCCCAAGCACCGTGTTTGACAACGCGGCCCTGCTGGAAAATGACCCGGGATACCTGGGCACGCTGGCTGCATTGCCGGAAGCGGAGAAGAAAGCCCTGCTCTACGGCGACTGGGACAGCTTTACCGGGCAGGTGTTCACCGAGTGGAAGAACGACCCGGCCCACTACGACGACCAGCGGTGGACACATGTGATCCGCCCGTTCCGCATCCCGGGACACTGGAAGATCTGGCGGGGGTACGATTTCGGCTACTCGAAGCCCTTTTCCGTGGGGTGGTATGCGGCGGACGAAGAGGGCAGGCTTTACCGCATCCGGGAGCTGTACGGCTGCACCGGGACACCCAACGAGGGCATCAAGGCTGACCCTGTGAAGCAGGCGAGGATGATCCGGGAAGCAGAAGAGAACGACCCCATGCTCCGGGGTCGCACCATTCTGGGCGTGGCCGACCCGGCCATCTTCAACGAGAGCCAGGGCGAGAGCATTGCTGCCATGCAGGAAAAGAGCCCGAACTTTCTGCACTGGGCTCCCGGCGATCACACCCGGCTGGCGGGCAAGATGCAGTTCCACTACCGGCTGGCGTTCCAGGCGGACGGGCGGCCCATGCTGCAGGTGTTCAACACCTGCAAGCACTTTATCCGCACCATCCCGAACCTGGTATACAGCGAGAGCAACGTGGAGGACATTGACACCGACCAGGAGGATCACATCTACGACGAGTGCCGGTATGTGCTGATGGAGAATCCCCTCAGCCCGCCCCGGACAGAGCCGGTGCAGCCCATGCCGGATGACCCGCTGGAGCTGGGGAAGAAAGCGAGGTTTTTTAGAGTATGACCGACGTGATCGGCACAGAGCAGGTGGCGAAGGCCACGGCGCTGTTACAGAGATACAAGACCGGCAAGGCGGCGCTGGACAAGCGGATCGTGGACAACGAGCTGTGGTTCCGGATGCAGCACTGGGCCAACTACCAAAACGAGATGATGGAGGGCAAGCCCAAGCCTTCCAGCGGGTGGCTGTTCAACAGCATTGCCAACAAGCACGCGGATGCCATGGACAACTACCCGGAACCCAACGTGCTGCCCCGGGCAGCGGACGACGAGCAGACCGCCAAGGTGCTTTCCAAGATCCTGCCGGTGCTGCTGGAACAGGCGGAATACGAGCAGGTGTACAGCGACACCTGGTGGCGCAAGCTCAAGCAGGGCACCGGCGTGAAGGGCATCTTCTGGGACCCGGGGTTACGGAACGGCGTGGGAGACATCTCCATCAAGAGCATGGATCTGCTGATGATGTACTGGGAGCCCGGCGTGATGGACATCCAGGACAGCCCCCACCTGTTCAGCCTGGCGGTGGCCGACAACGAACAGCTGAAGGCCCAGTACCCCCAGCTGGAAGGCCACACCGGCAGCACGCTGGAAGTGGCAAAGTACATCCACGACCAGAGCATTGACACCTCGGACAAGAGCGTGGTGGTGGACTGATACTACAAAAAGGCCCGGGAGGACGGCCCGCCTCTGCTGCACTACTGCAAGTTCTGCAACGGCGTGGTGCTCTACGCCAGCGAGAACGACCCGGCCCTTGCTGACCGGGGATTCTACGACCACGGCAAGTACCCCTTTGTGTTCGACACCCTGTTCGTGGAAGAGGACAGCCCGGCGGGCTTTGGGTACATCGACGTGATGAAGGACACCCAGACCGCCATTGACGAGATGAACGCAGCCATGGACGAGAACGTGAAGCTTTCGGCCAAGGCGCGGTATATCATCCAGGACGGTGCGGGCATCAACGAGAAGGAGCTGGCCGATTTTGGCAAGGACATCGTCCACGCGGCAGGGCGGGTGACGGACGAGACCCTGCGGCCCTTGCAGACAGCGGGGCTGGCGGGCAACCTGATCACCTACCGGGACGCGAGAGTGGCGGAGCTGAAGGAGATCAGCGGCAACCGGGATGTTTCCCAGGGCGGCACCACCAGCGGCCTGACTGCGGCTTCTGCCATTGCGGCGCTGCAGGAGGCTGGCTCGAAGCTCTCCCGTGACATGCTGAAAAGCGCTTACCGGGCCTTTGCAAAGGAGTGCTATTTCATCATCGACCTGATGCGGCAGTTCTACGACGAGAGCCGGGTCTACCGCATTACCGGCGACAGCGGCCAGCCGGAGTATGTGCAGTTCTCCGGGGCAATGCTGCAGCCCCAGCCGGGTGGCATGATCGGCGGGGTGGAGCTGGGCAGCCACGAGCCGGTGTTCGACATCACGGTATCGGCTGCCAAGAAGAGCACCTTCAGCCGCCTTTCCCAGAACGAGACGGCAAAGGAGTGCTACCAGATGGGGCTGTTTGCCCCGGCCAACGCTGACGCGGCGCTGGCGGTGCTGGACATGATGGACTTTGAGGGCATCGAAAAGGTGCGGGAACGGGTGCAGCAGAACGGTACCCTGTACACCCAGCTGCAGCAGGCCATGGAGCAGCTGCAGAAGCTGAGCGCCATCATTGACCAGCAGAACGGCACCAACATGAGCGCAATGGCCGGGGCCGCTGCACAGGCGGCCGGAACCACGGGCGGCGGCAGCGGCGGACAGACCACCGCAAAGACGGCGACCAACGGCCTGGGGGCTGTGGTGGGCGGCGGAGGCAACAGCCTGGCCACCCAGGCGGCACAGCGGGCCATGAACGTGAATAATCCGAATAAGTGATTTTCAGAAGGAGCGATAGAATGATCCATGCAGAGTATGTAGAGTTCGACCAGCCCACTGGTGCACGGGTGCGCAGGCTGGAAGTTTTCGGCCATGCAGACTATGCGCCCAGAGGGCAGGACATCGTGTGCGCGGGTGCATCCATGCTGATGGAGACGCTGGTGTATGTGCTGGCTGACTGTGACGAGGCCGAGTGCTGTGCCTACAATGAGCCGACCGGGCCCCGCGTTTCGGTGAAGCTGACCGGCAGCATCTTCCCGACAGACCTGACAGCAATGGAGTTTGCAAAGACGGGTCTTGCCCTGCTGGCGGAGAGATATCCGGAAAACATCCACTATGAGGACAAAAGCAAGGACGGCCAGGAGAAAATGGTAAACCTTCAGCTGTTTGCTGAGGGCTGCGGTGACGGCGGCGCTGCCGCTGCTGCCGCCAGTGCTGCGGATGCGGCCCCGGCAGTGCAGGAGCCTGCTCTGCGGCCGGCAGAAGAGCGGCTGGCACGGCGGAGCGGGGTGCTGAAGCGGAGCAGCCGGGAAGAGGGCTCACCCTCTCAGTCGGCGCAGAGCGCCGCCAGCTCCCCCGAGGGGGGAGCCCTTGGCAGTGAGGAAAAGTCTGAGCTGGATGAGGAAGCGGCAGAGAACCAGAACGAAGCCGAGGGCAAGGACGGCGAGGAAAAGGGCAAAGCAAAGAGCCCGGAGGAGCGGCGGAAAGCCTTTGGTGAGCTGCTGCGCGGAGAGTATGCCGACCTGACCGAGGAGCTGATGCAGAACGCCGTGACCGAAGCGACCCGGCGGCTGGAAGCAAGCCCGGCCATGAAGGGTCTGATGCAGGCGCTGCAGGAAAAGTACGGCACGGATGCCAACGACCTGGTGGCCCTGACCGAGGCTGTGCGGAACGGCGCGGTGAAAGACGATGCCTACTACGAGAAGCTGGCCATGGAGAAGGGCGTTTCCACCAGGACGGCCCGGGAGCTGGACAAGCTGGAAAGCCAGAACAAGCACTTGACCGAACAGCAGCAGATGATCCAGCAGATGGAGCGTCAGCGTGTCCAGCAGGCCCGCATTGCAGAGCTGCAGGCCGGATGGGACCGGGAAGCGGAGCAGCTGAAAGCCCAGTATCCCGACTTCAACATGGCTGAGGTGCTGGCGAACCCGGAGGTGGAGAAGATGATGCGGTCGGGCGTTTCTATGACGAACGCCTACCGCAGCGCCTACTTTGACCATATCCTGAAACAGCAGCAGGCCGCCACGGCCCAGCAGGTGGAGCAGGGCGTGGTGAACCGGATGCAGCAGCGCAACGCCCGGCCCGGCGAGAATGGCACCCGCCCCGGCAGCGCGGTGCAGACCAAGATCGACGTATCCCACATGAGCCGCAAGGAAATGGAAGAGATGGAGAAGCGGGTCATGCGGGGTGAAGTTATTACACTTTAACAGGAGGAAGCTATGAAAGACAAGACCATGAAGCTGGATCTGCAGATGTTTGCAACGGCCAGCACCCAGAACCAGAATACCACCGGCGCATCCGGCATGAGTGCCGAGATGAAAACCTTTTACGAGAAGCGCCTGATCGACCAGGCAGAGCCTGCCCTGGTGCATGACCAGTTCGGTGACCCGTATCCCATTCCGGCCAACGGCGGCAAGAACATTGAGTTCCGCAAGTATGACAGCCTGCCCAAGGCCACCACTCCGCTGACCGAGGGTGTGACCCCGGACGGCCAGACCATGAACGTTTCCACCGTTACCGCTGAAGTCAGGCAGTACGGCGGCTGGGTGCCCATTACCGACACGCTGCAGCTGGCCTCCATTGACAACAACATCGTGCAGGCAACCAAGATCATTGCCAGCCAGGCGGGCCGCACCCTGGACACCATCGTGCGTGATGTGCTGGCGGGCGGCACCAATGTAATCTATGCGCCCAAGATCGGCGAAGGCGGCGCGGAGACCGCTGTGACCAGCCGCGCCACCCTGGACGCGACCTGCCAGCTGACCAGCGACCTGATCGCCCGTGCGGCCACCCAGCTGAAGGCCATGAACGCTGACCCCATCGGCACCAGCTTTGTGGGCATCATCCACCCTTATGTGGCCTATGACCTGCGCCGCGACCCGGACTGGATCGATGTGCACAAGTACGCCCAGCCGGACGAGATCTACAACGGCGAGATCGGCACGCTGCACGGTGTGCGCTTTGTGGAGACCAGCGAGGCAAAGATCTGGAAGGGCACCGGCTGCCCGACGGGTCTGGCCGTGTTCAGCACCCTGATCCTGGGTGCCCACGCCTACGGTTCCACCGAGATCGAGGGCGGCGGCCTGGAGCACATCGTGAAGCAGCTGGGCTATGGTGACGACCCCCTGAACCAGCGCGCATCTGTGGGCTGGAAGGCACACAAGACCGCTGAGCGCCTGGTGGAGCAGTACATGGTGCGCATTGAGAGCTGCAGCGCACGGTACAGCGCAACGGCTGAGGCGAACTAACCCTCTCACCACTCCATCCGCCTATGGCGGCATGTCGTGGAGCTCCCCCTTCGGGGGAGCCCTGCTTAGAGGAAATAGAAAGGAGCCAATAAAATGGCAGAAGCAAAGAAAAAGACTGAGACAATCCGGCTGTTTTCGGACGGCGGGAAGTACAAGGGTGACCTGTTCGTGAGCGTGAACGGTGTGAACTACCAGTTGCAGCGCGGCAAGAACATTGAGGTGCCCCCGGAGGTGGCGGAGGTCATCCGCCACAGCCAGGAACAGGACGACCAGACCGCTGCCCGTATGGAAGAGCTGGCGAATAAGGCGTAATTTTAACCCTCTCAGTGCGCAGTCCGGCATGGCCGGAGCTGCTTACAGCTCCCCCGAAGGGGGAGCCCTGCTTAGATGTATCCCCCCGGCCCGGCGGCACACGCTGTGCCGGGGGTTATTTGTTTGGAGGTCTTTTATGACAGTAGGAAAGGCAATCGAAACGGCTGACAAGCTGCGGCCCAACAACGGGTTTGACCGCGAGCTGAAGATCTTATGGCTGCGGCAGGCGGATGCGGGGCTGAGAAAGAGCGTGGTGGACAAGAGCGACACCACCGATTTTGATGCCGTGGGTGCGGACATCTTATACGACCGGGAGCAGGAACTTTTGCGGCAGGACGCGGAGCTGCTGCTGCCGGAGCCCTACGACAGCTACTATGCCCACTATCTGGCGGCCCAGATGGACGCGGCCCTGGGCGAGACCGACCGCTATGCCAACGAGATGCAGCTGGCCAACGAGAACCAGCAGGAGTTTGCAGCCTGGTGCAGGCACACCTACCTGCCCAGGATGGCCACGAAGTGGAGGTACTGAGATGGCACTGCCGAGTTTATACAGCATCTCGACGGGGAAGAGCATCCAGACGGCCTTTGGCGGCCTGAACGAAAGCTATGCCTGCGCCGAGGCAGAATTTACCGAGATGAAGAACTTTTCCAGCCGGGGATACCCCGCACTGCAGACCCGGACACCCCGGCGCACCATGCGGGCCATGGGCCGCTGCAACGGGATGTACCACCTGAACGGCCTGCTGCTGTGCGAGGGCACTACCCTGCGCTACACCGAGGACAGCGAGGACGACGTGGCCACCGCGGCTGCGGGCGGGGAGATCGTGCTGGAAAATGCCGTGACGGACAGCGAGAAAATTATGATCGGCATGGGCACAAAGATCCTGATCTGGCCGGATGCCAAGAGCTTTGACACGGCCACCGGAAAGCTGGAAGCCCTGAGCGCCGCATGGAGCCAGACCGGCACGGTGACCATTGCCCCCTGCGACGCGGGCGGCAAGACCTACACCGTGAGCAGCGTGGGAACCACAGAACCTTCCGGCCCGGCGGACGGGACGCTGTTTCTGAAACAGAACTCCTATTCCAGCAAGTGGGCCTATGTGAACGTGCTGGAACAGTACGATGCCAAGAGCGGCAAGTGGGCAGAGATCCTTTTGAACAGTGTGAAGATGACCCTGCCCGGGCTGGCCGCTGCGGGCTTCAAGAAGGGGGATACCATTACGGTGGAGCAGGTGCCCGGGCTGGTGGAAGAGTATCTGGCCGAGGGTGTGAACGGCGAGGTGACCATTGAGCAGATGGACGGGGACAGCATTGTGCTGACCGGCAGCCCAAAGACCGAGAGCGCACGCTATTACGGCAGCTTTACCGTGACGGCAGGCGGTACCACCTGGAAGAGCATGAACGGCAGCGAGAGCGCCACAGCGGGCGGCACCACCATTACCGCACGGCGGCGGGTGCCCCGGCTGGAATATGTGACCGAGAACGCCAACCGGGTATGGGGCTGCAACAGCGAGGAGAATGTGATCTACAGCTGCAAGCTGGGCGACCCCACCAACTGGTACAGCTACCGGGGCATTGCTTCGGACAGCTACGCCGTGAACGTGGGCAGTGACGGCCCCTTTACCGGTGCGGCCACATGCATGGGCTATGTGCTGTTCTTCAAGGAGAACTGCCTGCACAAGCTCTACGGCAGCCGCCCGGCGGACTATCAGCTGGTGAGCGTGCAGTGCCGGGGCGTGGCCAAGCAGGCAAGCAAGAGCATGTGCGTGCTGGCGGAAGTGTTATACTACCTTTCCCCTGACGGCGTGATGGCCTGGGACGGCAGCCTGCCGGTGAAGATCAGCGGCGGACTGGACAACACCTGGCTGATGAATGTGCGCGGGGCGGTGGGCGGTGTACTGGACACCCGGTATTACCTGCATCTGCGGGTGCCGGGCCGGAACGAGACCCGGCTGCTGGTCTACGACACAGAACGGCGGCTCTGGCACGAGGAGGACACGGCGGCGGAAGAGAATGCTTCCGGCTGGGCAATGTGCTCCACGGGGCGGCAGCTCTACCAGTGGGACGGCGTGAACCTGTGGGCAACCGAACCGGAACGGGAGGCCGACCGGGACACCGACACGGCAAAGGCGAATCTGGAACAGAAAGTGGGCTTTGAGGCTGTGAGCGGCGACATTGGGTTGAACATCCCGGCGGACAAGTACATCAACCGGGTGTTTCTGCGGGTGGATGCCCTGACGTATAGCGTTGTGGAGCTGCAGGCCAGCTATGAGGGCGGGGCCTGGGAGACGCTGGGCCAGGCGGCGGTTCTGAACAAATACACCCGGGTCAACCTGCCCTTTGTGCCGGAGCGGCACGACACCATGCGGCTGCGGATCAAGGGCACCGGGCAGATCGCGGTGCGGAGCATTGCGTTCAGCATGGCAGAGAGCCGGGGCAACCGGGTGGCCGGAGGGGAGCCGAAACGATGACCCTCTCAGCGCGCAATGCACCTGCGGTGCAGTTGCTTGCAGCTCCCCCGAAGGGGGAGCCCTGCTTAGAGGAAGGAGATTTTATATGGCAGATATTACGAGGCTTGGCGAGATCGCCATGCCGAAACTGAGTGACAACATGGCCCCGGAGGACAGGCGGAGCATCAACAACTACCTGATGCAGCTGCGGGACCAGATGATGTACATGATGCAGAACCTGGACGAGACGAACTTCAGCGACACCATGCGGGACAAGCTGGTGGCCATGGGGCTGAAGGTGGAGTAAACGAAAGGAGACAGTGAGAAGATGGCAAGAGGAGAATGGTGGGAGTACCTGATTCCGGGCCACAATGTGGGGCTGATGGTAGGGGATGTGTATGACGGCATTACCGGCAACAGCGAAAAGAATGCGGGCACCGGCGTGTTTGGAACCAGAAAGAACGGTTCCAACAGCTACCAGTACGCCCAGAGCAATGACCGGGTGACCACGGCAAAGAACAATCTGGATTACATCAAAGGACAGAAGCCCGGGGAGTATCAAAGCGAGTACGGCAGCCAGATCAGCGGCACGCAGAGCCAGCTGGACAAGATGAACCGGGACGGCTTTTCTTACGACTACACCAAGGACGCAGCTTACCAGCAGTACAAGAACCAGTACACCCGGGGCGCGGAGCTGGCCAGCGAGAACGCTGCCGCCAACGCTTCGGCCCGCAGCGGCGGCTACGGCAACAGCTGGGGCACTTCCAGCGGGCAGACGGCCTACCAGAGCACCATGAACGGGCTTTCGGACGTGGCAGACAGCTTATACAGCCAGGCCTACAACGAATATGCCACCAAGAAGAGTGATCTGAGCAACCGGCTGAGCTCTTTGCAGCAGCAGGAAAAGCTGGCGCAGGATGCTTACAACACCCGCCTGAACAATTACTATGGCCAGCTGAACAATGCCCAGACCGAATATGCCAATGCGGTGGGGGCCAGCCAGCAGAAGGATGCGAACAACACCAACTTCTGGGGGAACGCTTTGCAAATCGGCGCAAGTATGCTGCCGTGGGTGCTGAAAGCGTTTGCCGTGATCTGAAGACCGGTGTGTGGCAGAAGAAAAGGAGAACGACATGTTATTTGATACCTTACGGAGAAAGAACCAGGCGGAACAGGAAGAGCGGGAATGGAATGCCAACCGCCCGGCGGACTATGTGAGCCGGAACAAGGACGCAATGGACAGCCTGACCGGGCAGATCGGCAGCGGGTTCGACTGGGACACCGGCAGCAAAGCCTATCAGCAGTACCGCGCCCAGGCCCAGGCCAATGCTGCCGCCAGCGCGGAGAACGCCCAGGCCAACGCGGCGATGCTGGCGGGCGGGTATGGCAGCAGCTACGCCGACAGCGTGGCAAGGCAGGGCCAGCAGCAGGCGCTGAGCGGCATTGACAATGCGGTACCCGGCCTGAGAGGCCAGGCACTGAGCGAATACCAGAACCAGCAGAACGACCTGCTGAGTGCCCTTTCCGGCATGGCCAACACCGAGGCGCTGGACCGCAGTGCCTACGGCAGCAACTTTGCCAACTACACGGCGTGGCAGAATTTCCTTGCCAACCAGAGCGAACAGGCCCGGAACGAGAACGACAATTACTGGAACAACCTCTGGAACACGGTAAAGAACATCGGCTCGGCGGCCCTGACGGCCTACGATGGGTACAAGGGGTACACACAGCAGCAGTGGGAAAATGACTTTGCCCGGGAACAGTGGGAGTACAACAAGAACCGCACCGACCAGAGCGATGCCCTGAACGCCTACCAGCAGGCGTTCAACCTGTACACCCAGGGCGCTGGGGATGCGGCCAGCGACGTGCTGAACCGGTACGGCCTGAACGCAAACGCCTTTGCCAACTATACCGGCGCACCGGTGACCCGGGACGATCAGGCAGGTGTTCTGAGCACCGCGGCTTCTCTGGTGGCAAGCGGAAATCAGGAAGCGGCGGCCAACCTGCTGAAGATGTACGGGCTGGACAGCAATGCAGCCGGTTCCTATGGCACCATTGCAAAACGTCAGCTGGCGACCCAGCTGGCAAAGGCGGCAGCTACGAAGAGCAACGGAAGTTCGAGAAGATCCGGCGGCTCTTCCGGTGCCTTTGGCGGGTACACCAGCAGCAACGTGACCACCCTGCTGGGAAAGCTGGCCGGGGTGAAAGAAGGAAGTGCTGCCTATAACGCCATTGCCGGAGAACTGGCAAAGGCGGGTGTAGACGTAGGCAGCAGCACCCAGAGCATGGGAACTCCATCCTATGTTTCTGTTGACGGCGTGAGTGGTGCGGCACCCAAGACAAAATATTTCGGCAGTTCCGGCAGCACGGGTAAGAGTGCGAGCACCGGAATGCCGTACAGCAACGCCCTGAGCTATGCAAAGGGGTGGAGTGCAGAAGGGGTGGATTCGGATACGATCTATGCCCGGCTGGTCAACATGGGTATAAATGATGACGTGGCGGCCAAGGTCTGGAATGCGATGGGATGGTAAGGAGAACAAAAATGGCATGGACAGCAGAACAGATGGCCCAGAAGCGGGCCAAACTTCAGAAAAAAACCAATGCCGCTGCTGGCGGGGCAGAACCCCTCAGTCAGCGCAAGAGCGCTGACAGCCCCCCTGATAGTGGGGCCCTTGGCAGTACGGGAAACTCTGTGTCGGACAATAAAAGCAATGCATGGACGGCGGAAAAAATGGCCGAAAAACGTGCGGCACTGCAAACCCAGAAGCAGCAGACGGGCACCGACCTGTACTCCACGGCGCTGGAGGATTACCGGACAAGGAACAACCTGGGCTTTGCGGATGCCATGGACAGCCGGAGCGACGAGCTGAACCGGCAGAAGGTGACAGTGAGCCCGGCGGGGAATACTCTGGGAACGTGGTACGGACAGCAGGCCCAGAAGCTGAAGAACAGCTATGCGGAGTACAGCCAGCCGGACGACTTTGACCAGGCCAACCAGTGGTTTGACCAGCCTCGGAATCAGGAGCTTGTGAACAAGCTGCTGGAAAAGAAGAGCAATTATACCAGCTATGCCGAGACCGGCACCAGCAGAAACGGGGCCAGCGCCGGGGATGGTAGCATCGACCCCTTCCGCACTACGGGAATCAAGGGGAAGGTGGGCAACACCTACAGCACGGCGGACCTGAAAAAGCTGGGGTACACGGACACGGAGATCCGGCAGGCCAGGGAGTATCTGGACACCATGGAAGAAATCCCGGAGTGGAAGCAGCTGGCCCGGCGGACGGAAAACACCGTGGGCGGCGTTGCGGACACCGTGGCCGCTGCCCCGCTGATGGGTGCGGAGTACCTGGTGCAGGCCGGAAAGAACATCCGGCAGAGCAGCGAGAACCGGAAAGCACTGGAAGCAGAGCTTGCCCGGAACCCACGCGAGAAGAACCTGTATGACCAGCTGATGGAAACTGACATGGACTACCAGCCCAAGTACAGCACCGGCGACCTGTTGCAGCAGGGATTTACCCGGCAGGAGATCGAGGACATGCGCAGCCGCATTGCCGGAACGGAAGCAAAGGGTGGCATCGACACGGAGAAGAGCGTGGGCTACCAGCTGTACAACCGGGGCCAGCAGCTGACGGGCGCGGCCCAGAGCGGCCTGACCGATGTGCAGCGGACCGTGCAGGGCGTGGCGACCAGCGCGGCAGAGAACCTTGCCGTGGCTGCCATCAACCCGGCGGCGGTGCTGCCGGTGCTGAGTGCCCAGGGCGCTGCGGATGCCATGGGCCAGAGCGCGGCCAAGGGCGAAAGCGCAGGCAAGGCGCTGGTGGGCGGCGTGGCCAAGTTTGGCGCAGGATGGGCCATCAACAGTGTGGGTGCGGCTAATCTGGCGCAAACCATGGGCAGCGATTATGCCAAGGATACCGTGGCAGGGCAGATCGCAGACTGGGTGCAGGGGCTGGTGGGAGACGCACCTTTTGCAAAAGCGCACCCGACTGTGGCAGCTGCCCTTTCCGGCGGAATCGACAATGCCGCCCAGGCGTTTATTGAGACCTACGCCGACAAGGCCATTGATGCGGCCCTGGGAGACAGCGAAGCTGCCCAGACGATGTTTGACAAGGATACCTTTATTTCTGCACTGGAAGCAGGCCTGACCGGCGGTGCGTCCGGTGCGCTTGGCGGCGCTGTGGGCCGCAATCTGGCAAAGTTCAACGGCGGCGATTCCAGCCTGCTGGGCAATGCGGAGTATTATGCGGCGCAGGACGAATACGAGCAGGCGCTGAAGGAACACCAGCGCCGGGAGGAGCTGGCGCGGGAACCGGAACCCCTCAGTCAGCGCGTGAGCGCTGACAGCCCCCCTAATAGTGGGGCCCTTGGCATGTCGGTGGAGTCTGATGGGACTGAAAAAGGCTCTGCTGACCTGAAAGCGGCGGGCCATGCGGCTGAGGGCAACAGCGCGGAAACTGCTGCCATATCGGACAACTTGGCTGTGCAGACGTTTGCAGAAGCGGCGGCCGGTGACAGCCTGACAGGCAAGACCATCAGGCTGTTCACCCCGGAGGCCGGAAACGAGGCAAACCGCGCGGCTTTTGAGGAAGCCTATGGGGTGAAGTTGCCGAGCGCGGCTGCGGCTACCCGGCGGATGCTGCGGGAAGTGGCGGCACAGCGCAGCCAGCAGAATGCTGTTGAGAACGCTGGGGAAAGTGTGGAAAGCTCCACGGAAACAGCGGCGGACGGCGCAGAACCCCTCAGTCAGCGCATAAGCGCTGACAGCCGCAACCCGTTAGCCCTTGGCAGTGCGGAAAACACTGGTCTGACTGCGCAGAATGGCGCTGACCGGCAGGCTGTGATGCAGTCGGTCCCTGTGGAAGAAAGCACCCTTGACGGGATGGACAGCAGCAACAGCCCGATGCGGGAGACCTACGGCATGGAAGCACCGAGGACGGAAGGCCAGAAGCAGGCCCGGACGGAGCAGGTGCTGCGGAGCTGGAAGGTGGGCGAAAAGGCGGCGCAGGAGATCAGCCGGAAACAGCCGGAAGGCGTGGACAGTGACCGCTATGCGGCGGCAGCATCCACTCTGTACCGGCTGGGCCAGATGGAGGACGTGAAGACCTTTGACCAGGCGCTGGAGCTGGCGGGCACCGGCAGCGGCATGGCGGCCAACGTGAACTATGTGCTGAGCAACCTCAAGGGCCGGAACGCGCTGGAGATCGCCTACACCTACGGCAGGGATGCGGCAGAGACCCGGTGGGCCAAGAGCCAGCTGGGCGGCACTCTGACGGAACAGAGCCTGACGGGCAAGGGTGAGACCATCTACAAGGGGACCCTGCGCAACACGAGCGACGCTGGTAGCCAGGTGATCGAGCTGAACGCGGCGGCAACCGACACCACGGCGGTGATGAAGAATGTGCTGATGAATAATCAGAACGTGAAGGCTTATGTGGACACGAAGACGGCCCGGATCTTCTTTGGGGACAGTGCACAGGATACGTTCGGCACGGTGCTGCACGAGGACTACCACTGGTACAACGCACTGGACAGCGAGGGAGCAAAGACTTTGCAGGACCATGCCCTGCTGTATCTGGCCAGGAGCAGCGGCTTTGAGACCGTGGACGAGATGATCCGGGAGAAGATGACCGACTATGCCCAGCAGAATCTGACCTATGAGGAAGCTGCCGAGGAGCTGGTGGGCGATGCCTGGCGGGGCATCTTCTCCACCGAGGCAGACTTCAAGCGCTGGGTGGAGTTCCAGCGCGGGCAGGCCGAGAAGAACAGCGGCAGGGCCGGAACCATCCGCACCGTGATGAACCGGGTGAAGGAGATGCTGGGCGGCATCATCAGCCGGGCCAAGGAAGTGCTGACCCTTGACCCCGACAACCGGGCTGCCCTGAAGGCCCAGCGCCTGGCCGAGAACGAGCGCAGAATTTTGCAGGACGAATACTTTGCCCACGCTGAAAAAGCGATGGACAACCTGCGCAGTGCAAAAGAAAACGCCGCTGCCCTCAAGACAGAGAGCGCGGCGGAAGGACGCAATATTCGTTTTTCGATCCAGAAGGATGCCGACGGAGAGAGCTACATCAAAATTGATGAAGATATCCTGAACGGTGTTCCACAGGAAGATTGGAAAACCGTAGTGAAGCAGGCCATCAAAGAACGGTATCCGAACGGTTTTGAGCGGAACGGCTGGACGATTGAAAACACAAAAGAAAGCCGAAAAGAATTTGTCTGGTCGAAGTATACAAAAGCACTGCAATGGGAAAGCTCCGAGATGTATGCAGACAAAATGCGGATGGCATCGAATTTGGATGAAATCATTCAAACCGCAGATGAAGTCTACAGAGAACCTGCAAATCATAAGAATGCGGAAGCATTCAACCGTGGAAAAATCAAAATTGTGGTTGGGCAGAATGCCTATGAAGCTGATGTTCTGACTGCCTTCAAAGCAAATGACCGGGAGATTTTCTATGATATTGTAGATATAAAATCTACAAATAATAAAACCTCCATGCGTACCCACGTAGAATCCAAAGATTCAAGGAGTAGTCTGCAAGGAGGTTTTACGGAAGCCCCCGGTGGAACCGTCACCGAAACAAAAAATTCCGATGCCAGCAGATTGCCGGAAGCTTCCAGAGAAAGCAGCCTTACCACGGTACTCAAAACCGAGCAGGGCGATGAAGCCCCTAAGCTACTTTCTAAAAACAGTATAGCACAAGAAAATGCCGAAAGCAAGGGAAACAGCGAACCTGTGAAGAAATCGGTGCGGTTCCAGCTGAGTGCTCCGGTGGAGGTGGACCAGAACAAAGACCTTGTGGCCGTGCACAACCTGACCGCCGAAAACCTGCAGGAAGCGCTGGAGCTGGGCGGGATGCCCTCGCCGTCTATTGCGGTGGTGAAAGCCCAGGAAGGGCACACCAAGTATGGCCCCATCTCGCTGGTGTTCAACTCCGATACCATTGACCCCATGGTGAACCGGGCAAACCGTATCTATGGTTCGGATGCCTGGACACCCACCCGGCCCAATGTGGAGTACAAGGTGAAACCGGATAAGGCCAGAGCACTGAACGCTGAACTGGCCGAACTGAGCCGGAAAACGGCAGGCGGCGAGTTTGCGCGGAGCAATGCCATCACCGGAATCATGGACATGGAAGCATCCGATAAGAGCCCGAAACAGCTGGCAGAGAAGCTGGCCCAGAATCCCAGCGTGAAGGCCGCATATCTGGCTGACATCGGGGAGACAGTGGATGTTGCCATGAAGCAGGAGGAACGGTTTACTGCTTCACAGGTGCGGAGAAGCGAAAAGACCATTGAAGCAGTGGGCGGTGAAGATGCGCTGCGGAACATCATTGAGACCGACCGGGCCAATAATAACCATGATCTGGCCCATACCGTGCTGGAAAAGGTGCGGGAAGCAGAAAAGGCCTGGGCGATGGAAGAGTTCGGGTGGAGCGAAGAAAAGGCTCAGAAAAAGGCCGAGAGAGTAATCCCCCCGAAGTTGCTGATACTGCTGAATAACGCTTATGATTACATGGTGACAGAGGACAAAGGCGGAAAACTGGTGCGAGATACCGATGCCATGCTGAAGGAAGTGCAAGAGAAAGCACCAGATCAGGATGTGGAGGAATGGATCCTGCCGAAGGTGGAGAAGATTCTGGGTGAGAAGGGAATCTACAACGGAAAAGAAGTTTACACCCGGAACGGCAACCGGCGCAGTTTTGCCCAGCTGCACAACAGCTACACGCTGGAAAACCTTGTGGCTGCTATGAATGCTCAGAATGCACGAGGGCAGGGTACATGGGGCCTTTCGGCCAGCACCCTGATGAGCACGGCCACGGCGGAGTACCAGAACCTGGACGAAGTGCGGGCGGATAAGGGCCGCTTGCAGCAGATGCCGGAAGAAGAGTACAAGGCGCTGCTGGAAAAGGCAGATGACCAGATCAGCGATATCCTTGACAAGCTGCGGAGAGAGACTACGCCCCATGCAGACAACAGCTTTGAAGAGCGGGAAATCCTGGGCGGCATCCTGATGCAGGCCGCACAGGGAAAACAGACGGCGGCAGCCATTGGAAAGGCCTTTGCAAAAGAGGGGTATACCATTGGCAAGGACACGGCCCAGATGATCCTGAACCTGTACAAGAACGTGGCTGCTATTCCCACCGGGTACTTTGAAGCGAAGCCCCAGCGGGCCGTGGGCTTTGATGAGGTGCGGGCGGCGATCCTGCCCGACAACACCAGCAGCACCCTGATCGACAGCCTGAAAGAGACCGGCATTGACGTGAAGCTCTACAAAGCCGGGGACGATGCCCAGCGCACGGCCCTGCTGAACAAGGTGCCGAATGTCCGTTTCCAGCTGGCCGAACAGGCGGAACGGGACGCGCGGAAGAACACCCAGCGGCAGGCAAGCCGGGCCATTGCGGACAACAGCGCGGCGATGGAAACGTTGGCCCAGATGATGGGTGTGACCCACGGTGTGCGGATCAGCCAGGATTCCATTGACGGGCTGGCGGTGCGGTGGACAAAGGCCAACGGCAGCAGGGCCGACCGGACGAAGATTGCCGGAGAGACCCGGGCGCTGGTGGAGTACATGACGGCGGACGGGGCCAGCATGAGCAAGGCCAGCGCGCTGTCTGAGACCATTGCGGATGAGATTCTGAGCGGGGCAACCTACCGGAACACCGAGCTGTGGGACGAGTACCCGGAATACCACGACCTGAGCTACACGGTGAACAAGGACGGCCCGGCCAAGGCGGAACTGGTGAAGCGGTACGGGACGTGGAGCGAAGCGGTGGCCGAGGCCCGGCGGCACGGTGTGAAGCTGCGGCAGGCAGAGGGTGTGCGGGACGGCAACCCGGCGGAAGTGTATGAATCCATCGTCAACGACACCCGGGCCATGGGCGGCACCAAGGAAGGGGCAGCGGCCTTGTTCCGGGGCGCGGCCCAGGCGGCAGGCGTGGACGGCGCGGCCAGCATGGAGAGCACCGAGTGGCTGGATGTGCTGATGAACGTGCACGATGCCATCAAGCCCAGGATGATGAGCCGCTTTGCGGATGCTGCCGAGTACGAGGATGCCAAAGTGGAGCTGGCCGACCGGATGCTGGGTGATATCCTGAACGTGCCGGAGATGACCGATGCACAGGCCATCTTTGACGGGTTCCAGCGCTGGCAACGCCAGGCTGTGGCTGCTGCCGTGGGCGAGGAGAACGCGGAGCAGGCGCTGAAGGACCTGCGGAAGGTGCAGAAGGAGCAGAACCGGGAGTTCAACCGGAGGATGTATGAGAACAGCCGGAACGGCAGCCGGGATGAAGCACTGCGGCAGTGGACAGAACAGCAGAAGCGAAATGAAAAAGCAGAAAAGCTGCTGGATCAGAATCTGGATACGCTGGGGCTGGACATCACCAACTACGGCGACATGGCCGAAAAGCTGGACGTGCTGAAGGAAGCCTACGAACGGGAGTGGAAGGCCGAAAAGAAGCGGCTGAAGGAAGAACGCCAGCAGATGCTGGACGAGATCCGGCTGGAAAACAAACAGCTGAAGCGGGAGAACTGGAACCTTTCGCACCAGGTGGCAGGAGAACAGCGCCGGGCTGATCGGGCTGAGTGGCAGCTGATCCATCAGGAAAACGAACTGCTGGAATGGGAGCAGGAAAACCAGCGCAAAGCTCAGGAGTGGCAGGAAAAGCAGGCAGAGAGGAATGCAATTGCAATCACTGCAGCCCAGCAGCAGCGGGACGAGGACATTGCCATTGCCAAGAAGCTGGCTGAGAAGCGGGTACAGAAAGCCCGGGACGGTCGGCAGAAGGACGAGCTGAAACGGGCCATCCGGAACAATGCCACCCAGCTGAACCAGATGGTGCTGCGGCCTGCAAAGGACAAATATGTGCAGCCCCGGCTGATCCTGCGGGCGCTGGAAGTGGCAAAGCTGGCGGACATGACATTGCTGAACCAGAATGCCGTGAACCGGCTGGATGCGCTGGCAAACAGCATCCGGGCCGAATACGGGGATGCAGACCACCCGGTGGTGACGGAGATGAGCAATGACTGGGAACAGAGCGGTATTGCCAACCTGATCGATGCCCTGAAGGCTGACCTGAATGCCAGCAAGCAGGCCCAGCTTGACCGGCTGAACCAGCAGCTGACAGAGGCCGAGGCACTGCCGGACAGCGAAAAGGCCGAGATGCTGCGCGACCGGCTGAGAAAGCGGATCCGGGAGACCGAGAACCGCACCTATCTGCCCATGACGGTGGACCAGATGCGGATGCTGAAAGCCATTACGACCAGCACCCTGCATGTGATCCGGACGGCAAACAAGACCCTGAGCCTGCAGCAGGCCGAGGAGGTGGACAAGATCGCCGGAGAAGCGGCGGTGGAAGTGAACCGGAGCAAGGGCAATGACGGAAAATTCCGGCGGATGCTGACGAGGTACAATCTGGATATGCTGGGCGGTACCCGGGTGTTCCGGATGCTGGGCGGCTACGCAAAGAACAGCCAGATGGAGAAGCTGGGCACCATGCTGAACGACGGCCAGCGGCGGCAGACGGAGATCCTTGTGGAGGGAACCCACCTGTTCGACAACGTGACAGGCAAAAAGAACCTGAAACAGATGGAACAGTTTGCAGGCAAGGGGGCAAAGCTGGTAGACCTTGGCCTGAAGGACAACCGGGGCAAGGCCGCACCCCTCACCCATGCCCAGATGTGCAGCCTGTACATGCACCTGCGGAACGCCGACAGCAAGGAGCACCTGATGAACGGCGGATTTACTGTGCCGGATGCGGTGGAGTACAACAAAGGCAACATCGTGGAAGCCTACCAGAAGGGGCAGACCGTGCGGATCGGGATGCTGACCGACAGCGAGGGCAAGCCCATGGCGGACACCATTGTGAGTGCCATTGAAAAGAACCTGACCGACTACGACCGGGCGTGGATCGGGAGCATGGAGAACTTCTTTGGGAGCTACACCACCGACCTGATCAACGAGACGAGCATGAAGCTGCTGGGCTACCAGCGGGCCACCGTGAAAAACTACTACCCCATTGCGGTGAACAAAAAAGCACTGGCGACCCAGATCGAGGGGCTGCATCTGGATGCGACCATTGAGGGACGGGGCTTTTTGAAAAACCGTGTCAAAAGCCAACAGCCCATCCTGCTGGAGGAATGCAATAACGTGGTGCAGCGGAGCTTACGGGACACGGCAGCCTACGCGGGCCTGGCCCCGGCCATCCGGGATGTGCAGAAGGTGCTGAACAGCCGGATCGAGACCGAGGATGGACTGAAGGTGCTGAAGAACGGCATTCTGGAGGAAAAGTGGGGCAGCGATGCGGTGAACTATGTGGATGAGCTGCTGACCGACCTGCAGACCCCGGGACGAAAAACCCGGAAAAGCAGCATGACGGCGCTGGGCAAGCTGCGGGGCAACTACGCCGGGGCTATCCTGACGCTGAACCCTGGTGTGGCCATTGCGCAGGCGGCATCTCTGCCAACGGCGGGCGCAGTACTGGGTGCGGATACCATGGCGGCGGTGGTGCCGTTTGTGAAGAACCTCTCCGGCAAGCAGCGGGCAGCGCTGGAACAGGAAATTGCCCAGCATGGGGATGTGCTGCTGCAATACCGACTGCGGGGAAGCCAGCGGGGTGAGCTTGCCAGCATTGGCGTGAGCCAGGGCGCGGCAGAAAAGGCCATGGACAAGCTGCCCAAGTGGGTGACCGGCTGGATCAACAGCATGGACGAGATCACGGTAGCGGCACTGTGGGAAGGCTCCAAGCGGTATGTGGAGCACCATACCAATGAGTTTGCAGAGGGTGCAGCCACGAAAGGCAGCGAAGCCTACTGGGAAGCCGTGAACAAGATGTATCAGCGGGTCATTGAGGAGACCCAGCCCAACTACACCACGATGCAGCGGGCGGGGATACAGCGAAATCCGGATCAAATGACCAAGACCTTGACCATGTTCACGACCCAGCGTTTCCAGAACTACGGCATTTTGGCCGATGCGGTGATGGACTACAACGCCCAGAAAGCACGAGACAAGGCTGCACCCAGCAGCGAGACAGCAGAAGAAGTGAAGCGGGCCGGAAAGAACCTGAACCGGGCAGTGGTGAGCCAGATCACCCAGACTGCTGTGTTTGCACTGATGAAGATCGGTGCGGACTTCCTGCTGCACCGGTGGGACAGAGAGCAGGACGAGAACGGAGATGTGACCGCAGCCAGCGTGAGCAAGCGATTCCTGAATCTGTACACGGAAAGCTTTGCGGGCAACTTCCTGTATGGCAGCGAGCTGTACAGCGCTGTGGGAAATGCAGTGAACGGTACGGATTACGATGTGGTGAGTGCAACCAACATCAGCGCTGTGAATGATCTTTTTGCAGCAGTAACGAAGTTTTCCAGCCTTGTCCGGCAGGACACCGGTGACATGACGGAGGAACAGCTGGAAGCGTATCACCAGAAACTGCGAAAGGCAGGCGTGAACCTGATGCAGTACGGGTTTGAAATTGCGGGTGTGCCTATGGGGAACGCCCGGAAAATGCTGGATGCCTTTGATGCCTATGTGGAAGATGCACGAGACATTGCAAGCGGAAGCGGCTTTTCGTTCAGCTCGACCCCGACGAGCGCCACCGGTCAGTATGATCGGCTGTACAACGCCATTGCCGAGGGGGACACGGACAACGCCAGCGGTGCTATGGCGAAGCTGGAAGCCATGGGCAAGGACGAAAAGACCATCGCCAGCCAGCTGAAGAACCGGCTGAAGAAATACAGCCCGGAAGTAGAGCAGGCGGCCAGGGCCCGGAACGAGGGCAAAGACAGCCAGCGCCAGGAGCTGACAAAGCAGCTTGTGCGGGAAATGTACGAGACCCTGGGCATCCGGGAGGGGGTCAAAGCTGACGCAAAAAAACGGGCGTGGGTGATCGACCTTGTGACCGAAGCCATTGAAAGCAAGGCCGAGGAGCTGTACAAGGGCGGCACCGAGGGCAGCGTGTACGATACCCTGACTGAAGCGGTGGACACCGGCAGGGCCAGCAACGTGCAGGACGAGATCCGGCGGCTGCGGACGGCAGGCAAAGCGGACAGCCAGATCAAGAGCAAGATCACCGACGCGGTGAAAGAGGAGTATCTGGCGGGCAACGACCACGACCGGGAGAAGCTGGAGAAGCTGCTGACGAGCCTGACCAAAGAGGACGGGACGGCCATGTATGAGGAAAAGAACTTTGCCCAGTGGGTGAAGGACGCGGCAAAGAAGGAGGAACAGGCAAAGAACAGCAAGGATGAGTGGGCAGGGGTGAGGTGAACCTCTCAGTCACGCTTTGCGTGACAGCTCCCCTAGTAGGGGAGCCAAGTTCACGTTGCTGCTCTTTTTGGGGGAGCTCTGCTTAGAAGAAAGGGAGACCGTTCGGGGTGAACGGCCTCCCTTTTGCTATGTTATTCTGTTAAATCATGCCGAGTTCGGATTTCAGACCTTTTTGCAGAACACTGGAAAAATTGATGTGTGCGGATTCGGCGGCATCGTTGAGCCAACCGGGAATAGACAGGGTCTTTTTGACGGGCTTGAACTGCTTCTGATATTCTTCCATATCAAAAGGAATCATTGCAATAAAATCACCGGTATCCACATGGATGGCAGAAGGAAGAGAAGGCTTAGGACATACTTCACAATCTTCAAGCATCAGACCAATGGCATCCTGGGCCATAGCAACCGCTTCATCCATAGTTTCCCCTTGGGTAAAGCAACCTTCAATATCTGGAATTGTAACGGAATATCCTGTTTCTTCTGGATGAAAAACAGCAGGATAAAATACAGCAGTCATTTTAATATTACCTCATATATAGCGTGATGTAAGTTTTGAAAATATTATATGATAACGAGAAAACTAATATTCAATTATTTCAATAATCTATAATGTAGTATTAGGATAACCAGAAATTTTCCAGGTTGATCCTAACAAGATAATGTTATTTTTTGATTCCGGCTTGTTTAAGAATACTTTTTTCTAGACCGGGCTTCAGATCCTTTGCATGATAAGGAACGACAGTGGATTTTTTGGTGACGGGGTTGCTGTACATCCGATGAGAGCCATTGGAGCGAATGCAAACAAAGCCGTTTTGCTCCAACAGCCGACACATCTCTTTTGGAGTTAGCGGCATGGCGGTGGAATCCTCCTTTCTTCGTTGGTGATTTGATTATATACGTATTTTACGTATTTGTCAAGAGGCGGGAACTTATGTATGTCCGGGGTAGTTGCACCCGGCGGGGCGTGATAGGATAGGGGCAGGAAGGGCGCACAAATCTGAAATGAGACCTCTGGATCGATCGAGGAGTGCGCCCGATTGGTGAAGGGAGTGAAACTGTGAGCCAACTGGATATTAAGATCAGAAAGCTGCAGGACAACGGTTCCACGTTTCGGGCAAACATTGAGACGCTGTATCTGGGCGGTGTGCGGAGCGCCAAGGTGGACGAGCTTCGCTTTGAGCTGCCGGAAGAGTGGAAGACCTGCACCGTGACCCTGCATGTGCAGCGCCTGAGCGGCACAAAGCCGGACCCCCAGCTGCTGGACGAACAGAATAGCGCACTGGTAGACCGGCGGTGGACACTGGAAAAAGAGGGCACCTGGATGCTGCTGGCCATCAACGACAGCGGCTACATTGCCATGACCAAGCCCGGCAAGTACACCTGCTATGAAACCATAGACACCGACACGACCACCGAAACCATTACGCCGAGCATCTATGAACAGTTCGTGGCCGAGGTGACGAAGTACGCCAAGAAGGCGCTGGAGAGCATGAACGCGGCCAGGACCAGTGAGGAAGCAGCGGCCAAATCTGCTAAAGAAGCAGCGAACTCTGCCGCCAGCATGGAAGAAAGCGTGCGGGTGAGCGGGGAAAATGCCAAAAAGGCTGCAAACAGTGCTGCTGCGGCAAAGAAAAGTGAGGAAGCGGCAGCAAAGAGCGCAGAGGCATCTGAGAACAGCGCTAAGAAAAGCGCCGAGAGTGAGAGTGCATCCAAGGCTAGTGCGGGAAAGGCAAAGGACAGTGAAGAGGCGGCGAAAAAGAGCGAGGACGCAGCAGCCCTGAGCGAGACCAACGCCGCCGCCAGCGAGGAGCGCGCCAAGACCAGCGAGACCGCCGCCAAGCGGGCCCTGCAGGACACGAAGACGGAGCACACCGCCGCCTTGCAGAACATCGCACAGGCCCGCACCACGGCCCTGAACGACGTGGCGGCCTCCACCAAGACGGCCACCGCTGCGGCAAACACCGCCACCCAGCAGGCCACCACCGCTGCGGGGAGCGCTTCTGCCGCCGCCACCAAGGCCGGGGAGGCATCCACCAGTGCGGGGGCGGCAAAGGCCGATGCTGACCGGGCAGAGAAAGCCAGCACCAACGCGGCCAATGCGGCCATGACTGCATTGCAGAAGGCAAAGGATGCGGGCGACTTCAAAGGCGACAAGGGTGACAAAGGAGATACCGGCCCACAGGGGCCGCAAGGACCGCAAGGGCCCACCGGGGCAACAGGACCCAGAGGTGCCACAGGCGCTACTGGCCCACAGGGGCCGCAAGGCCCCACCGGAGCGAGTGGCGTTGCATCAAGTGGCAGCAACTGGGTGCGCTTTCCAGATGGAACACAGATCTGTTGGTGTTCCATCCAGTCAAGCAGAGGGTCTTTTACATGGTCATTTCCGGTGGCATTTTCTAATACGGGATATTCTGTTGCTAGTTGCTGTTCCACAGTATTTGCGCCTTCTTGTACGAGCAGAGGAACGACATCATGCACACTAAATGGAGTAAATGGGGCAACATGTTATTACATTGCTGTTGGCCGCTGGTGGTGAGGTGAACGTAAATGGAAATTAAACCCGGAACAAAAATCCTGAAGCCGGTTATCACGCAGGAAGAGTGCGATGCCTATTCTGCCGTTGTGGATGCCATTACCGCCCACAATGCAGCGGCAGCCGTGGGCGAGGCCCTGTGGAGCATGGACGACCAGCCGGAGGCCTATGTTGTGGTGGAGGCAGGCACGCAGCCAGACCCTGCCGATGCACCGAAGCCGCCCCCTACACTGGAGGAGCGGCTTGTGACGGTGGAAGCTGCCCAGACCCAGATGGCGCAGCTGCCTGAAGCACTGGCTGCTTTGCAAAAGGAAAACGAGATGCTGAAACAGTGTCTGCTTGAGATGAGCGAGACTGTCTATGCGTAAAATCACACAAAAAATCGAAAGGATGGTACTTATGATGGCTATGTTATGGGCACAGGAAATTATGTCCGCTGAGACCGTGGAGGAGGCAAAAGCTTTGTATGAGCGCTGCCCCCGCTTGCTGAAGGAGAAGGTCAAGGCGATTCTTATCAAGAGCGGCTTTGAGGAAATCACGCAGTAAGGAGGACGCTATGGCTGAAATTATGGATGTCTCCCGCTGGCAGGGGAGCATCGGCTGGGATGCGGTGAAGCGCAGCGGCAAAATCGACGGCGTGATGCTGCGGGTGCTGGGCAGCAAGGGCGGCAAGCCCTACGTTGACCCGGCCTTCGAGCGCAACTATGCCGCGTGCACGGCGCGGGGCATCCCGGTGGGCGGTTACTACTACACCTGCGCCACCACACCCCAGCAGACGGCCGCAGAACTGGCCGCCCTGCGTGCAGCGCTGGCGGACAAGAACTTCCAACTGCCCATCGCGGTGGATGCAGAAGACCCGAAGCTGCGCGGTCTGACCCCGGCCAAGCTGTCCGCCCGCGTGGCCGAAGCCGCTGCCCAACTCGAAGCGTGGGGGCTGTATGCAATGGTGTACACCTACACCAATTTCGCGGACACCGCCCTCGACATGGCAGCCATCGTTGCTTATGATCTGTGGATCGCGGACTACCGCGGCAAGCGCCCCGCCCGCCGCCACGGCATGTGGCAGTACACAAGCAGCGGCAAGATCCCCGGCGTGAGCGGCCCGGTAGACCTGAGCCATGCTTACAAGGACTATGCTGCCATCATCCAGCGGGCCGGGCTGACGAAAGTGAGAGGAGCATAAGTGATGAGCAAGAAGTTTTTTATCAGCCAGCCTATGAACGGCCTATCGGACGAGCAGGTGCTGCAGGAGCGTGCCGCAGTGATCGGGAAGGCAAAGGCTGTGTTTGGTGACGATGCGGTTCCTCTGGAAACGTTCTTTGAGGACTTTGGCCCCGATGCGAAGCCGCTGGATTATCTGGCACGTAGCATCGAGTTTCTGGCTAAGGCTGACGTGGCGGTTTTCGCCCCGGGCTGGGAGTACGCACGCGGCTGTCGCATTGAGCGGCAGTGCGCCGAGGAATACGGTATTCCGGTAATGGAGGTGTGAGACCGATGGAGACGATTCTGGCCGCTGTGATCACCGGCGGCGTGACGCTGATCGGTGTGCTGATCGCCAACGGCAAGACGCAGGCCGTGACCGAGACCAAGCTGGAAGAGCTGACCCGGGAGGTACGGCTGCACAACAACTTCGCCCAGCGGGTGCCGGTAATCGAGGAGCAGCTGAAAGTGGCAAACCACCGCATTGCCGATCTGGAAGAACATGAATACGAAAGAGAAAGGAATTAACCTATGATGAACAAAAAAATTCCCGCCGCAACCATCGCCCGCACTGTTGTGCTGGCACTGGCCCTCGCCAACCAGCTGCTGAGTGCAGCAGGCAAGCCGGTGCTGCCCATCGACAGCGCCAGCGTAGAGCAGTGGGTGACCGCTGGCCTGACCACCGCTGCCGCCATCTGGGCATGGTGGGAGAATAACTCCTTCACCCCCGAGGCCATCCATGCCGATGAGCTGCTGGATCAGATGCAGGGGAAGATCAAGTAAGATCCAATTACCGTACATAGCAGCAGCCCCGGGGAGCCTGATGGTTCCTCGGGGCTGAGTTTGTGTTTTCGACTTCTTTCGACAAAAGGCGTAGCATGATGGGCGAAAGGATGTGTTAGAATGACTGATACACAATTTGACCACTTGCTGCGTCCTCTGGGTATCATTCGCACAAAGAATGATTATTATACTCTCCGGCAGTGTATGACGCTGATTTGCACCAGGCCTGACCGGTTGCGAGCCTTGCAGAAGGAAGTTTATCTGCCTGTGGCGGAATCTTCTGGTCATGCTTGGAGGGCTGTGGAGAGCGCTGTTCGCAGGACTGCAAAGCTGGCATGGAAAACTGACCTGGAGAAAGTGCAGGTGTTGGCGGGATACCCGCTGGATCATCGGCCAACGGCGGGACAGTTTTTGGAGATGCTGTATAATGCAGCGGATACTATGTACGAGAAAAAGTAAGGTTTGAAAGAAGCATATAGAAAGAATTGGTGGTGGCGTAGAGAGTAAAATTGTTCGAGTGAGGATGCGTCAGGTGGACCATAAATCCAACGATTTCACGTTAGAAATCGTTGGATTTTTTTGTTTGTGGGCTGACCTCATTTGGTTTTGACCACAATTTTGACCACAATGCCAACGATTTTATCTGGTCTAATTAGTGCCGTTCCGTCCAATTTTCAGGCCGAAAACGCCTCACTGAACAACTGGATCGCACTCTGCCGAATGGATTCCTGAACATGGAGATAATGCTCAGTCATCTCGGTATCGGCGTGGCCTACGATGCTCTGGATGGTCTGGATATCCACGCCCAACGCCTGCATCTGCGACACATAGGTGTGGCGGCAGCTGTGCGGCGTGAGCAAGCGGACATCGCCCGCTTCTTCCAGAGATTTGCGGAACACATCCCGGAAATGGGTGGGATTGCAGGGCAAGCCGGTCTTGGGGCTTTCCCAGATGAACTGGTCGGTGGTATCCCGCAGCTTGATGGCACACGGGCGGACATTCAGCGGCACCGGAATATCCCGGATACTGTCTTTGGATTTCGGACTGCCGATGCTGACCGTACCTTTTACGACCTTTACTGCCTGCCGGATGTGAATGACAGAGCCATCTTCTTCAATAAACTGCGGCTCCAAAGCCAGAAGTTCCTGCATTCTCATTCCAGTGCCGAGCAAAAGCCGGATGCTCAAGCCCATGCGGTCATCGGGCAGCACCTTCATCAGGTGTGCGACTTCCGCTGTGGTAAAGGCTTCCTTGCGTTTTGCGGTGCCGGATGCCCGCATCTTTTCAGCAAGCCGGACCGGGTTGCGGCGCACAAGGTCATTGGCTTCTGCCTTTTGAAAGATCTGGTAGAGCATCCCTCGTGCCTTGCTGATGTAAGAATCCGAGCGGCCATCGCGCCGCATCCCTTTCAGGAAGTTTTCAATGTCGATGGGGCGTATGACGGTCAAGGGGCGGTGATAAAATCCCTCTTTGAGCATTTTCAGGCAGTATTTGTAGCTTTCCTGTGTCGTGGGAGCGATATTATCCTTGTGACCCTCGAACCATGTATCAGCCCAATCCTCGAAGTACAGGATCGTGTCCAGCTGGACACCGCTGATAAGCGCATCCTGATACTCTTTCAGTTTGAGCTTGACCTCCTTCTGGGTCTTGCCATAGAAGGTCTTGAAGCGCGGCGAACCATCTTTCTGGTAGCCGTCCATCATACGTAATTCCCAGCGACCATCGCTGCGGTGGCGAAGCGTACCCTCGCCGTGTGAACGTTTGCTTGGCATATTGCCTCCTTCCTGATGTCAAGTCGTTTCGGGAATAGTATAGAAAAAGAAACCTCTTGAATCAAGGATGTCAAATCAGCCATTTACGCTGTCCGTGATCCACTGAAGAAAACGGTCTTTGGGTACGACCATCCGCTTACCGATGTGGAGCGTGGGAAAGCCGTCCGAACGGAGCAGGATGTAAGCGTTGGCGCGGGAGATACCCAGCGCAGCAGCGACATGATCGGCTGTCAGGGTGATGGGAAGCTGCTCATACGAAGTGAACTGAGAGCGCATAGAATACCTCTTTTCTCTATATGTTGTATTAAATGAATACAGAAACACTATATATTGCACTTTGATATGTAACAAGGGGCATCTGCGGTTTGCGGATGCCCCTTGTGTATATGGGAGGAATGCCTGTGAATGTCAGAATTTCATCGGCAGTGCGTCTTTTCTGCACTTGCCGTTGTAGGCGGTGTAGATGGGGAAAACGTATTTTTTCCATCCGCGCAGCTTTGCGGGGTCGTCCTGCCCGATGCGGTAAATATCGACCGGGTGGATGTTGCGCAGCGCACGGAGCAGCCGTTCTTCACTGAACTCGCCGTGGTACAGCTCCACAAAGTGCATCATGCCTTTCAGAACAGATGCCCGGAACGAATCCGGTTTGCCCTCCCATGCTGCCACGATCAGCCGCATCGTTTCACAGTAGAGCGGTTCGCCCATCTGCTTGTAGAGCCGGAAAGCCGTACCAACGCAGCCGATGCGGTAATCGGTCAGCTGCTGGCTGTCATAATTGAGACTCAACCCCACCCGGTTGGTGGCTGCGAGAAACGCCTTGGAAATAGCATCGCCGCCTACCACCTTGGCACGGAGCTTGATGCCCGCTGTCAGCGGCGCAGAGAAGCCGTTCTGCTCGGCAAAGAGTAGGGCTTCCTGCTCCACGGTCATGCCCGTGTACACCTTGCAGAGAATCGGCAGATCTTTGCCGCCGTTGCGGAGGATGCGCCCCTCGATGGTGTGCTGCCCATCCGTTACGATGAACTGACCGTTGCGGAAACTGACCTTCGGCTCGTTTGCCACATATTCGTTGAAGTGGGCGGCGATCAGTTCCACACGCTTGCGCTCCACACCACGCTGATACAGTTCGCGGGGGTAGACCAGCTTGCTGCTGTGGATGACCATGAGCTGGTACGGCGGGTTGACATGGATGAAGGGATTGGTGTTGTCTTTCAGGCGCATCGCATTTCCTCCTTGATTCTCCAGATGTACGTTTCGGCTTCTTTCAGGATTTCAGCAACCTGCTGCTTACGCTTCGGGATGGTGAGCAGACTTGGGTTGAATGTGAAGCTGTATTCCAGCCGCTGGATCATTGCGTGTACCGCAGCTTCCAGTTCGGTGTACAGCATCATGTCCTCAACGCTCCCGGCGTCCTCAAAGGACGATTTGATGGGCGTGTAAGGATAGATGGGCGGCTTGCCGTCAACCACCTCAGGCGGCGCGTAAGCCGCCGTAGAGCGGATGATGGGTGGAAGCCGCTGAATGCTCCCCATCGGGTTCAGAGCAAGGCTGGCGCGGACAGCATCATCCACTCGGTCCATTTCCTCCGGGGTGAGGTGTCCGAGGAATTTCAGCACCCTGCTCTTGTCTACGGTAAAAATCTGCTCTGCCTGAACGATGGATGGTACGGAGAGAAACTCGTTCACCAGCAGGCAGTGGGTCGGCTGGGTATACTTTTTTGCCGCCTTGCTTGTCAATGTGGCCACGATCAGCGTGGGTGAGTAAAAATTTCCCACATCGTTCTGGAGAACGACTGCCGGACGATTCCCGCTTTGCTCTGAACCAGTGGCATTGTCGAAACGGGTGAAGAAAATGTCTCCACGTTGGAATTTCCAGTTTTGGATCAAAAGCTGCCCTCCTTTTTCAATATGTATACCGCCCGCTGCACCTCCTTGGCAGTGGGCGGTGTGTTTGTTCAGCGGTTCATCACAACGTAGTCATGACCGCGCCGGGTCTGGCAGACAGTGCAAGTGTCCATGCTTCGGTCTGCGCTGGGGACAATGGCGATTTTGAACGCCTTGGATTCTACAAAACTGCAAAGGCAGACACCGCAGAGCGTGCGGATGGAACGAATCAATTCCGGGGTCAGTTCCATTTCCTCGTAGATTGCTTGCTCTAAGATGGTACGGTCGTTCTCGTTCATAAAACCTCCTATGTAGGACGAAAATGTGGATATATGGAATAAGTAAAAAAGAACAGGCGTGGACGAAGACCGAAAACAGCATTCGGCCACGCCTGATTTAATAAGTTAAGGTCTCGCATATTCGCCCTCGGCTCCCTGCGAGTGGGGCATAAACATCTGGCAGCGGACTTGTACCGCTTCATTGGCATTTCAGCCACCCCGTCTGCTTTGTGACCGGGCCGCGAATTACGGAAGTATCATTATCGGAGTACCAGATGAAGGAACTATTCAATTTTCAAAGAACATGAGTGCAGACATTTCGTTCAGCGGCTTTCGCCGTCTGGTGAATTGTCCTTTCACTTGGTAGGCATCGAAAACGCCTTTCAGACAACCTCAATTTGAAAGTTTTTGATAAAATTAGTAATTCTGCGTATTTTCTTACTAATATTCTGCTTTGTTGTGCCAAATACTTTAGAAATTTCAACGGTGTCATATTCTTCATAGGCGTACAGAGTAATCAGCTCAAGGTCTGCATCCGACAAATTTTCCAGCGCAGACAGCAGTCGTTCGTCCTCGATCTTACCAATCCATGTGAAGCGGCTCTTGGTTTCACGATAGTGTTCGGTAATAGAAATGGCTTCCTGATACTTGTTCATAAGGGGCGAGTAGGCTTCTTCGCCCTGCTCAAAGGACGGAGCGGCGATTTCCTGCGTGTGGTTCTGGTAAGAACGTGCAGCATTGAAAACAGACCAGTCATACTCATACATTGCCTGAATCACTTCAATGCTCATGCCAGCGTCCTCATACTGCTTGCGCATGATAGCCCACTGACGGTCAAAGTTCTTCTTTTCCAAACCATAATTAAAGCCCATGTGTAACCTCCAAATTTTCGATAAAACGTGAAATGTCGAAAATTTGGAGATA
>OLSA01000162.1_pt1 | contig 57775 bp, 58 predicted proteins | sample 1672731 | NCBI WGS metagenome assembly OLSA01 (sample SAMEA3136718, study PRJEB25190) | human gut metagenome | biome: human gut; feature: human-associated habitat; material: faeces | place: Austria | collected 2013
TTTTATGAATAATTTGTTACTATTCAGACTATGACTAGTTAAAAGCACAAAATTAATTTTTGTTTATATTATAATATACATAACAAATTTAATTTTGTAGTTTTTTTAACTTAAACAATTATTTCAAAACGGCTTGTAACGCCACGTTGACGCACTTTTTATAATTTCGGAATTCTACCTACTAGTCTGAATAGTAACATATAATTTAATATTTAATGTTACTATTTTTGAATATATAATTTTTTTATGAATATATATTAGTATAATATAAAAAATAGGATAGGTGTATATTTATGTTCGTTTTAAATTTCAAGTTAGATTTTAAAAAAATATTATTTGCATGTTTTTTAGTAGCACTCGCTATAGTTACAATTATTGAATTTGGCACAAATTCTAAAACAGAAAATGTTGTATCAAAAAATACAGGAAAATACGATTACACATTTACAGACGAAAACTTTACAAAAACTTTAAAAGAAATTCATACAAACATAGATGCAAATGTAGGTAAAACAGTAAAAATAAGCGGATTTGTATTTAAAATGCCAGACTTTAAAGAAAACTATTTTGTATGCGGAAGAAATACCATATCAAACAATGAGGACACAGTAGCAGGATTTTTATGCGACTACAAAGACACAAACAAACTCCTTGACAACGAATGGGTAGAAATAACAGGAGTAATTATAAAAGGCGAATACAACGAAACAATGCCAGTAATAAAAGTAGGAAACATAAAAAAAATAACAGCACCAGCAAACACATACGTCGAAAACCTCCCCCAGAGTTAGTTTTGTAAAAAATATGCGATGCATATTTTTTACACTTTTTTATGCTATTTTTCAACAAAACTAGACAATATTTACGATGCCAACTTTCTTGTGATTTTTAAAATAAACTGCTATAATTTTATTATGGAGAAATTTATAAAATACAAAACTTTTACCTTTAGGGCCTATCCAAATAAATCACAAACTAATTTAATATATTTAACTTTTATAATGTGTAGATATATGTTTAACACTCTTCTTTCTATAGAGCTAGAAAATTTAAAAAAATATAACAATGAAGTGGAAAAATGTCTTAAATCATATAAATATTTTGATGATAAAAAGTTTGCTAAGGAACATAAAATGCCAAAAATTTCCAAATTAAAAAACTCAAATGAAAACTATAAAAAAGTCGACTCTCTTGCTATTTGTGCAGAATATAGTAATCTTGTTAGAGGAATGGAGTTGTTTTACAGAGGAAAGTCTAATCTTCCTAAATTTAAAGGCAGAAATGATAAACATTCATATACAACAAGTCAAGTTAATAATAATATTAGAATTGTTAACAATAAAATACGTTTACCTAAAGTTGGTTTTATTAAGGTTAGAGGGATGCGTGAAATTCCAAGTAATTTCAAAATTAAACGAGCTATAATTTTTGAAGATAAAAAAGGTAAATTTTTTATTTCTATTGTATTTGAATACGAAAAAATAGATAAAAATGACGATATATATTCTATAAAAAATGAAAATAAAGTGGTCGGTTTAGACTTTAAAATAGGCGATATTTTTGTTTCAAGTGATGGTTTTATTCCTAAATATTCAAATAGTTATTTTATTCTTCTTGATAAAATTCCAATTATTCAAAACTATGTTAATAGAAAGAAAAAATTTTCTAAAAATTACTGGAAATCCATTAACAAATTAAGAAAAATCCATAGAAATGTTGTTAACATCAGAAAAGAAATGTTAAATAAGTTGTCTTATACTCTTTCTAAAAATTATTATTATGTTATCATTGAAGATCTTTCAATTAAGGAAATTGTATATAAACTAGGAAGAGGTAAAAATGCCTACAACACTAGTTTTAACAGTTTTGTTAAAAGGCTGTTGTATAAATTTGAAAATAAAGTAATTAAAATAAATAAATGGTTTCCAAGTTCTAAAAAATGTTCAAGATGTGGAAAAAAGAAGAAACATCTTAGACTTTCTCAAAGAATATATAGATGTTATTTCTGCGGAAATATAATAGATAGAGATCTTAATGCAGCTATAAATATTAAAAATGAAGGGATAAGGTTATTAAATACTTGTGAATTTCAAGTCTAGGTCTTTAATTGCAAATTAATTTATTTTTTGAATTCTACCGGAAATACACTATGGGGTACATAGGGTGAGCGTTCTAACTACACCTATTTGGTGACTATCTACGAATTTAGTAGTACCTATTTTACCTTTTAAATAGGATTATACATACTAAAATGCCAGAAATTCTAACTCAGTTTTATTATATTTTAAAAGGTTATAATTTATATTTTTAATAGCTATCAATTTTTTATATAATTGTGTAGTTTAGCTTTTCATATAATTTTAATGTATTTTTGCACATTAAAATATTTTAGCGTGCTTATTCTCACTATATTTATGCAAAAATATAGTGCATAAATTTATTTTATTTCAAATTTACACACTATATAATACATCATTTATTCAATTTTTTACAAAACTAACTCGGGATTAAGGCATGTCGATGAAGCCTCCCATGTATACTATTACCAATGGTACTAATATTACAATTGTGAATGCTATTAGTGCTATTCCTACAAATGAATATGTTACTTCTGGTAATACCTTTTTAAATCTTTCTAGGGATTCATCTACTTCTGATTGTATATATTCATTTACTTTTTCCATCATTGTTGATAATTCTGTTTGCATTCCTACTCCTACCATTTGAGATACCATTGGTTTAAATAGCTTTTTTTCTTCAAATGGTGTTATCCATGATGTTCCTGCTATTACATTTACTTTTGCAAGCTCTATAGCTGATAGAAAATAGTAGTTTGATGTAACATTCCTTGATACTTCTAAACTTTCTTGTATTCTCATACCATTTTTTAGGTTAAGTAGCATAGCTTGGAAAAATTTATGTACTGTTATGTTATTTATTAAAGTGCCCACAACAGGGCATGTTAGTTTAAATTTATCCCAATTATACCTTCCTTTTGGCGTGTTAATTACAAAGAAGAATATACCAACTAGTATAGCTACTATTGATGTAGGTATATACCAATACTTCATAAACCAATTTGCTATATCAAGTGTGATCATTGTTGCTTTTGGTATTTTACTTGTTGAGTCGAACATATCATATACATCCTGTATAATTGGTACACCTACAATTACAAGTCCAAACATCAATATAATTATTGTGAAAAATTGTAAAACTTTTGGAATTACTGTAGATCTAACTTGTTTTTTTAAGTTATTTGATGCTTCCATATAATCTCTTGCATATAGTAAGGCTGTGTCTAAATTACCTGAATCTTCTCCAACCTTTATGAAATTAACAAACATTGCTGGAAAAACATTTGGATAATTCTGCATTACTACATTCATTTTTTCACCGGATTCTACTCCTATAATTATATCTTCTAATATATCCTTAAGTTTTAGATTTTCCATTTGTTCATATATTATACGAAGTGCTTGTATATTATTAAATTTTGCCTTCTTTAATATATATAAATTATTTACCAGTACAATAATATCTTTGCTTGTAATTCTTGTAAATGGATGAAGTTTCATTTGCTTTAATTCTTCTAATGTTATCTTCTTTAAATCTACTTTTTTCTTTGAATTATTTAAGTTAGAGTTTACTCTCTTTATTAAATTTTCTTTTTCAATTTTATTATAATCTAGCCTTTTATATTTTTGTCTTTTTTCTGGAAGTTTTTTTATAGAAATAGGTTGTATTCTATCTTTTTTCAAACTTTCCATTGCATGAGATTTATTAAGTGCCATTATTTTTCCATGGCCTACTTTTCCATCTTCAAATATAACTCTATATTTATAACTTGGCATTTAAAACCTCACCTCCTATTTTATGTTAAACTTCCTCCGTTTGTAAGTATTAGTCCTTTAATAGTATTCATTCTTTCAGGTTCAGTATTTTCTTTTAAAATATTCATATCTATTAGACCTTTATTATATAAGTCTGCAAATGAACTTTCAAAGCTTACTGATCCTATTGCACCAGATGCATGAATTGTATCTTCTATATCTGATACACTAAATTTTTCTTGTCTTATTTGAGCTGCAATTACATTATTTACTACCATAATTTCTGGTACCATCATAAGGTTACCTTTTGTGCTTAAGATAAGTTTTTGAGATATTACCATTTTTAAAACTGATGATACAGAGTTTTTTATTGCGTTTTGATCAGCTGGATCATACATATTAATTATTCTTTCTACTGTTTCGCCACATGATCTTGTGTGTAAAGTTCCTATAACAAGACCTCCTGATTCAGCAAGGTCTATTGCAACATCCATTGTTTTTCTATCTCTTATTTCTCCTAAAACTGCTATGTCTACATCTTCTCTTAGCAAGTTTATAAGTCCGTTATAGTAACTTATTACGTCTGATTCTTCTCCAATTTCTTTTTGAATTACTATGGATTTTTTTGATTCATGCTCATATTCTATAGGATCTTCAAGTGTAACAATTTTACGGCTTACTTCATTATTTATTTCTTGGATAAAGGCATTCATGGTTGTTGATTTACCTGAATTTACTTTTCCTGTTACTAAAATTAATCCTGTTTTTATTTTTTTCATTTTTTTAACTACATCAGAAAGTCCCATTGACTCTAAATTAATTTCACCGTTTGGAATTACTCTTAGCGAAAATACTGGAACGCCTTTTGAAAGCGATGCATTTATTCTATATCTTGTTTTTTGATATGTATATGAGAAATCTACTTGTTTTTTTTGTTCAAACTTTGCCTCTAATCCTTCAATTTCACCAAAAAAGCCTTCTAGAATATTAACTAGTGCTTCATCACTTAGTGGAAATTTTGATTCATCAAAAAATAATTTTCTACTTACCCTATATACAGGTACTTGCCCCTGTGTAAGATGTATATCTGTTGCCCCTAAGCTTACAGCTTTAGACATAATTTGAAATATTTGCTCCATAATACTTATTTTCTCTCCTTTTTAAATTGTAATTTTATTCTTTATTTCTTCAACTGTAGTAATTCCTTGTAAAACTTTATTTATACCATCTACAACCATAGGCTTGTAATCTGTGTTTTTTATAGCATAATCACGTATTTCTATACTTGATTTTCCTTCAGATATCATATCTTTTAAGTAATCATCTATGCACAAAACTTCAAACATTGCAATTCTTTCATAATATCCAATATCATTACAATACTTGCATCCTACTGGTTCGTAAGTTTTAGCATGTTCTAAGTCAAAATCTACACCTGTAGATTTTGAAACTTTTTCAATATATTTTTTTTCTTCATCTGTTAATACATGTTCTTTTTTACACTTATTGCAAAGACGTCTTACTAGCCTTTGTGAAATTGTTGTAGCAACTGTTGCTGATACATCATAATTTGATACTTGCATTTTTCTTATTCTAGTTACAGCCTCAACAGCATCTATTGTATGTATTGTAGATAATACTAAATGTCCAGTTTGACCTGCTTCTATTGCTATTTTAGCTGTTTCTTCATCTCTTATTTCACCAACTAATATAATATCTGGATCTTGTCTTAAAACTGTTCTAAGTGCAGATGCAAATGTTATATTTGGTGCAATTTCTACTTGATTTATTCCAGGTATTCTACGTTCAACCGGATTTTCTATTGATATTATATTAATTTCTGGGTTATTTAAATATTCAATTACACTATATAAAGTTGTGGTTTTACCTTCACCTGTAGGTGCACCTATTACAATCAGACTGTTTTTCCTATTAAAGGCTTTATCAACAAGTTCATTATTATTCATAAATCCAAGTTCAAATAAACTTCTTTTATCTGGATTTTTCTTTAAAAGTCTTAGTACAAATTTTTCTCCATTAACATTTTTTTGTGAAGATACACGAATGCTATATCCGTCATATGTATTTATACTTCCATCCTGATCATAAACTATTTCTTGATGCATATTTGATATTGCTTTTAATCTACCTATTAAGTTATCTTGTCTATTTTTTGGTAGTTCTGTAACAGTTAAAAGCTTTCCATCAATTCTATACCTTACTCTTATTTTGTCTTCCATTGGTTCAAAATGTATATCACTTGCTCTTTTTTCTATAGCAGTCATAATAATGTTATCTACCAATTTTGTTGTATCTTTTTCTTCTTTATCTACATAATCTCTTTCTACCGTTCTAATATTAGAGATTTGTTTCATAATAGAAGTATAAAGTGTTACATATATTTCCATTTCATATCCTTGGTTCATAAGTAAAAGTTCAACTTCTTTTACCTTGGTTGGATTTTGTGGATCTGCGAATGCGACCTTAAGTTTATTTCCAACAAGAGCAAAAGGTAAAACTTTATAGTTTATTATTATATCTCTTGGTAAATACTTTACTGGATTTATTTCGATTTCACCATCTAACATTACTCCTGTTACTTGAATTTTATATGATAATACATCTAGTAATGCTGATTTATCACACATATCTAGTATATCAACAATTTCTGCAAATTTTAATTCTTTGTGTTCTTTTTGATATTCAAGTACCCTATCTACTTGATTTTCTGTAAGTAATCCCCTTTTTATAAACTCAATACCTATTGGGCTTCTTTTAGATTTAATATTTTCAAACATAAAACATACTCCTTTTAGACATTATTTAATATTTGATATTCCTCAAGAATTTTTTCATAAAATTCATTTTCATCTACTTCATATTTTTTATTTATATTTTTTTCATATTTATTTTGCATTATATTAAAATGCTCAGCTTCAGAATATACAGACATTACATATATAAAAAATGCAATTGATGAGAATATTACAACAAGTATTGCTGAGCCTTTTATTTTATTTTGCTTCATATTTTATCATCCCCTAATGTTACATATATTTGTTTAGTAATGTCTTTTTTATATTTTTTGAATGTAACTTCAATACATACACTTTGTATTTTACTATCTATATTTTGTGAAAAGTTTTCATTTACATTAGTTAATTTATCTTCTGTTATGACTTCAAATTTTTCCACGTTTTTAACAAGTATACCTCCATTTTTTAGTATTATTTTTTTATCGCTATCATAGCTATACTCATCATTATTATTAAAAATTATTCTACCATATATTTCGTCAACTGACGTACTTGCTTTTGCACTAGATAATATATTGTATTGTAATTTATCAAATTGTTCATATATGTATATTTTTGCTTTTTCATCCATAGCTTTATAATTCATATTGGTACTCATTGCAATCACAAAAACAGTAAATACAAAAAATAAAGCAACATATATTGCCATAGATGTTAAGGTAAGACCTCTTTTTTTATTCACTTGGCATCACCTTACCTTTAAGTCCTGTCAAATTATACTCATGAGCCTTTCCATCAACGTTATATTTTACAGATACATTTATCTTTTTTACTATATCTTCATATGTATAATCTATTTCATCAAATGGTATTACTTCAACGTTAACATCATAGCTTATACTATTTTCTTCAACTTTTAAGCTATATGAAATAAGTTTTTCATAGTCAGTTGCCTTAGCTGATTCTACATTTTTTATTGCAACTGAAATTGCTCCACTTCTTGCAATATTTTCTATACTTTTACTTCCGTAATTTCTTGAAATAACAAAAGATGAAACTAGAAGAAGTGTAAAAATAATCATTGCAATAACAATTTCAGTTATATATACACCTTTTTTTGTGTTTTTATTTAATTCTTTTTTTTCCTCTTCTGTCATTTTTGTTTTCATCACATATGCTCCAATTAAAACAAATATAACTGCATATGATATACACACAATAACAAGATTTATGCTAAGTTTAAAAATAACAAAAAATATTAAAAATACAATACCATTTGTAAGTTCAAATATAGGATATCTGATACTTATTTTTTCTTTACAATATCTGCATTTTCCTTTGCCTATAATATAACTTAAAATTGGTATTAAATCAAAAAAGCCAAGATTATGTTTGCAATTAGGGCAGTATGATCTTTTTATTAATATATCTTGATGTCTTGGTATTCTATATGTTGCAAGTGAAAAAAAGCTTCCAAATAAAGTTCCTATTACAAACATAAAAAAGCCTATTATAACGTAAATATATATACTCATACTCTCCCTCCTTTTACATATCATTTTTACAAAATACTTATTAAATCATAAATACTTTGTAAAAATAATATATTGGTAAGGTCATATATACAACATATATATGACCTCATTAATCGTATTTTTTAGCTTTTGTTTATTCTTTATTAACTGTAACAGAAACTAACGTATTTGCTTTGTCACCTGTTCCTGGAGCTCTTACAAATTCATTAAGAGTTTGATCCATACCATCTGACGTAGCCATCCAAGATGGAACCTTAGTAGAATCAGAATATACTAAATATACCAATCCTGAATTTACATCAATATACCATTTAGCATTTGTAATTGTTGGTAATTTTACATCTGTTGCTTTTTCTACTGCTTCTGTGTTTAATAAACAATAATTTCCATAAGTTGCTTTAAAATTACCATCATCAGCAATTGCAACTATAGATTCGATACTATATTTTGTATCTACACCATCAGCTTTAAATATGGCTTTTGCATCATACATACCTTGTGTTTCAGCCATTTTTTTACCATAATATAGGTTAATTGCAGAATTAATACTTGACCTATTATCTGCAAGTTGAGCGACTCTACTAGAGTCAATTGGATTGTTGTTATTTAGTGTTAAAATAACAGCGGCAGCTAAAATAATTATAACTATAATAGTTACAATTAATACGATTAAAGAAATACCTTGTTTGTTTTTCATAAACTTTTCCTCCCTATTTCTATATATTAAAACATTTTTAATGTTTTAACCAAATTTACTTACTAGTAGCTGGTGGATTAGCAACTCCACCATTACTATTTGTTGTTTTATCATTTGCCTCTTGCTGTTCTTTAGTAGATGAAGTATTAGTAGAACTATTTCCACTATTATTTTCACTACTATTTGAACTTCCTGAAGAAGATACTTTTGCAAAAGGATCATTATTACCAGTTTTATACTGACTATTTGATTTAAAACTATTCATATCATCAGATGAAATTGAATATTGCTTTTTTAAAGGTTCACTTGATATTGCCTTAGTTGCTTCGAAAGTATATTCAGATTTTGAAATACTTTGATAATCTTGTACGACACCTTTAGTAATAGCAGACTGTTTAGGTAACATTAACATGAAAACTATTACAGCTATTGCAATCATTACTAGAAGTGAAACCCCAAAAGTAATAAAATAATTTTTATTTATATTATTCACAAACAGTCCTCCATTCTATTTATTTATAACTATATTTTTTACATTGAAACTAGCCTTTATTGTAGTTCCTTTAACATAGTCCATTGATATATTATCAAGTTTAAATCTTAAAGAAGTATCATTTTCAACTTCAAATATGAAATCTGATATATTCATATAACTTCCCTTAACTTCAATTTTTAAAGCAGATGAACTTGATGTAGAAGCTGATGTATCTGATGAAGTATTAGTAGATGAATTAGTACTATTATTTGTAGTAGACGAAGAAGTCGTTGTTGTAGTTGTTGTTGTAGAATTACTATCTGTATTATCTGTAGAACTTCCACTATTACTACTATTATTATTTGTATTTGTAATCTGCTTACCACCAGGTTCAACCATTACTATTTCTAAATTATTCTTTTTAGCATAATTTCCTAATTTAATCCACATATATTCCAAATTATATGATTCTTCAGTAGTTGCTTCTTTTATAACGTTTATAGTTTCATCGCTTATGGAATTATATTTGTTTTTTTGTTTATCGTAGTCACTTTCTGCTTTTTCTAGATTACTAACTGTTGTATAATATGTTCCTTGTGCAGTTGATAAATCTTTTTCAGATTTTTTTACTAATCCATATTCACCTACAAGAGATGAAATAGATGGGATTTTTACAATAATTAAATTTGCTCCAAGTAACATAAGTAATACTATTAAAATAACTGTAACTCCAAGAATAGATGAAATAATTATCATTTTTTTATTGTTTAATGTCATGGTAAATCACCGCCAATCTCAACTGTTGTTGTTTCACCATTTTCAACTTTAACAATTTTTGCATTATTTAAAACATTTTCAAGTTTAATCTGAGCAAAGAAATACCCTAAATCCTCATATTCTGTAGATGATGCCTTAATAGTAACATACTTATTATCATTAGAAGATATATTTACAAGTCTAACATTCGTAGGTATTATTTTTATTATATTTTGAAGTAATGATGCGACATTATATGTTGAAAATTTTCCAATCTGATTACTTTCTATTTTATTCTTTATATCTTCTACTTCATCATTTACTTTCTTATACTCGTTTGCATTTTTATTTATATATGTTATATCTGAATTTACCTCATCAGTTTTCTCAGTAATATTCTTTTTCTTAGCTTCCATATTTTTGAGCATACTGTTTACACTAAATGTATATATTCCACTAAAAGCAATATATACAAAAAGAATTACAACAGCAACAATAGTAATATATGTCAAAGTTTCTAAAGATTTATCTGTAACAGTTATTGTTTCTCTTACCTTTTTTTCTTTAGGCTCTTTTACCTTTTTGGTAGAATTAAAAATATTACTAATTTTTTTATTAAATTTTACAGTTCTTGCAACATATTGTAGTTCAGGATATTTTGGATTTAAATACTCATATGCAAGAGTTATAGCCTCTGTAACTTCAATAATTTCAGACATATATCTTACATCTGTTGTGTCTTGTATAAAAAATGGCTTTAAAACTGAACATTTTACATCTAAAAATTGAGAAAAAAGTAAATCAACATTTGTAAATGCTGTACCTATTCCTGTTAAAAAAGCCTTAGATATACTATTTTTATATTTTTCAATTTCAGATAAACATTGCTTTAATATTTCTTGAAATATAGGTTCAACAATTTGCTCTAATGTGGGATCATTTGAGCTCTCACCCTCAGTATATACATTCATTTGTTTACAAGTTGCATAAGCCTTTTCATAAGAACCAAGACTACTAGTAAAATCATTAAGTAATTGTTTCATTCCAATATTATATGATTTAAATTCAACTACTTTATGATTTATAACAGTAGTGATTGATAACTTAGTATCTATGTTTATTAACATGTAACTACTTTCTTCATCAGAAATAAGCCTTTTTACAATTGGTATTGCTGGACTAATACCTGAAATACTTTTGTCAAAATCAAGTTCACTATTAATTACATCTTTTGGAGTTATATTAAGAATTGCATTTCTTTTATTATCATCATTTTTTGCATCTGATACCATATACACATATGAATATCTATCAGGTGCTTTTGCATTTTTTTCGCACCATGATTCATATTCAAGTTTCATAATACTTGGAATATATGATTTGTCTTGAGCTTGTTCATAAACTTGTGTATTATAATAAACATCATTTTTAGGATTTATTACAACAGGAATATTTTGACTAGAAGTTTCATCTATTATTTGTCTTATGACAAACTTATCATCCTGGTTTGTAAATTTAATACCATATTTTTCAACTTTAACCATTTTATTATTATCTACAGATAATTTAGCATATTTAACTATATTATCATCTAAATAAATACCTAAACAGTTTGCCATTTTATTCCTCCATTTTAAAATTTAAACTCATAAATATTATTTACAAATAAAAGCATTGTTATTATTTTTTTGTCAAATTTTGTAGATTATATTTACACATTTTTATATTCATATTTTATTATATATATAAATTTATTTCAACACTTTAAGATTATTTTAATAATTTGTTATTTTTTTGAAATGTTTTTGTAATTTTTTTGAAATACTATTTAACGTTTTCTATACGTACTAACTTTTAGTGGAAAATAAAATCTCACCTAACAATACTGTTAAATGAGATTTTATTTTTTAAAGATTTGCTTTAATAAATTTATTTCTTACACTCTATGCTTATTTTATTTGCATTTGCTCCCAACTGATCAACTAAAATTTGTTGTATTTGTGCTATTTGTTGCTGTGTTAGATCTTCTTTTGATTTTATAACAACATTTATATTGTCATTATTAGTTGGAATTATGACAATATCTTCAATTCCTTTAGCTTTGATTACATTTTCAACCATTGTAATTAAGTTTTTTTGTTTTATAAGTTCACTTAATTTTTGTTGATATTCCTTTATTTCAGCTTCACTACTTTTTTCATTTTTTATAACACTAGTATAATTTTCACTAAGCTCAGAATACATATTATCCCTGTCATACTTAAATACTGCAAGTGCTGAATCTTCAGAATTATTATTTGATGCAGAAGTAGTTTTTGCATCATCATTTTCAGAATTTGACTTATCATCAGAATAAATGCTAACTTTATCATATGTAAAACTATCTTTTCCATTAACGTACATGGTTTGCCCTAAATTTTTTTCTCTTGTTGGATTATATTTATAGTTTATATACCCAGCCACTCCAACCATAAGCAGAATTGATAATACAGCTATTTGACTTTTTTTAATTACTTTCACACTACCACCTAACCTTGTTTTTCAAAAACCTGAACTTTATATACAGGAATATTTACCACTGTTGATACAGCCGATGCAATTTTTGAACGTAAATCAACACTACTTGCTCCTTTTGCAACAACAATAGCACCTTCAACTTTTGGACATTCCACACTTTCAACAATAGCAGATTTACTTCCACTTTTCTCGTTATATGCTACAACTTTTTCAGTTGTACTTTTATCGCCAGACTGTTCCTCTTTAGTGTTATATACAACATTTTGTTTTTCTTCTTGTGAATATGATAGTACAATTGAAACATCACTTATTCCCTGTATTTGGGATAAAATCACACTCAACTTATTTTCTAAATCTGAATTACTTACAGAAGTTTTAGAATTACTACTTTCCTCACTACTATTTATATTACTATTACTACTTGTACTATTACTAATACTTTTATTTGTTTTATCATCTGATTTAAAAATATAATTACATGATATAAGTAGAATAACTAAAAGAACAACTAATAATATTAAATTTTGCGTCCTTTTCTTTTTATCTTTAAAAGCAGATTTTATAACTTCCAACTGATTATTCAAAACTATTCTCCCTCCTCTACAACACTTATTTTAGAATAGTCTATATCATACTCACTGTTTATATATCCAACAACTTCATTTACTGATCCAAGATCCGTTTTTTCATTATCTAATTTAGCAATATTAAGTTCTATTTTCGTTACGTTATACTCATCATCAACAACTATGTTTATATTATTTACAACAATATCCTTGTGAGCAAGTTTAAACATAACATCACTTTTTAAATTCTGTATAAACTGGGCTTTAACAAGTTCATCATTTTTGTTATCTAGCCCTTCAGAATTTACACTAACTATATTATTTTCATCGGGACTTACTGTATTTAGTATACTATCGATACTTGCCCTTACATTTCCATTCTTTAATAAATCAACTACAGGTGAAACTATAGTTATTACCGTAATTATCCCAACAAGACTATAAATGTACTTTCTTAAATTTGTTTTAGGGACAACCAATTGCACTATTACAATTAGTATTCCTAAACATAACATTGAAACAATCCAATTTCTAAAAATTTCAACCATATAAATTACCTCTTTTCTTTTGTTAAGTCACTATACTATTTACTAAATTAAGAATTATCCCTGTAGAAATTACAAATAAAATAACTACACCAATTAAAATACCCAGCATTGTTTTATATACATTTACAAATCCAGATAAATACTTTAAAATAAGTTTATCTGTTGTTATCATCTCAACAAATGCAGCTAATAACATATATATAACCATAATACTTGTAATCTTAAATATTGGAATAATCCCTACTATCACTATACCTAAAATTCCAATAATCCCACCAGTTTTTCCAATTATTTTTGTAGCTCCAACTACCACTTCAAAACTGTCTGAAAAAAACTTTCCAACTACTGGAACAAAGTTAGAAACTGCAGCCTGTGTTGTTTTAACGCTTAATGAATCAACAGATGAACTAAGTGATGTCTCAAGCGATAATACTCCTAAAAATACTGTAAGTACTACTCCTATTGTCCATAGCGAAACGTTGGAAAAAAATTTTGATAATTTCTCTAATCTAATATTTTCAGATATACTACATATTACATTAAAAGCCACAGAAATTGACAAAAGTGGAATTACAAAATACGTAACAATAAATCCAACAGAACTTGCTAAAAATAGTAGCAAAGGTTGTATAATTCCTGTAGTAGAGATTTTTCCTGTTGCAATCAGTACTGATAGTAAAAATGGTGATATTACTTGCATTAAAGTTCCCATTGTATTTATTGTAGTCTTTAACATATTTACAGTTTGTACAAATGTTGCAACTGTAATTGTTGCAATTACAATAAAGCATGCAAGATGTGCTATACGTGTAATATCACTTTTATTATCAAGTTCTAAATTTGATAATATTGCCATTATTATAACAATTATAAATATAATAACTGTTCCTTTTATTGCTGAAGAAACTTCACTTGCAAATATTTCTAGCAATTTTGTAAATAAATTTTTATGATTAATATCATTTTTATTTAAAAGTTCATTTGCTATATTTTTAAAATCTATTTCTTCTCCCAAATTTTCATTTACAGAATTATTTATGGTATCAATATATTCATCCAAATTATATGTTTTTTTTGTACTCTCTGTTATATTATTAGTAACTTCCTCTGTTGTTTTTGATACATCATCAGTACTAGTATTACTAGTAAATACTTCACTGGCAAATACAAAATTTGTCTTAAGTATTAAAAAGCAAATAATAATAAGTATAAATATCTTGCTTAAATGTTGTCTAAATTTTTTCTTTACTACCTTATTCATAAATTACACCAAACCTACTAGTACATTTACAAGTGAACTTATAAGAGGAATAGTTAAAACTACAATTACAACCTTACCTGCCATTTCAAGTTTTGTTGCAATACTACTTTGCCCAGCATCAATACATACATTTTTACCAAATTCAACTATATATGCAATTCCTATTACTTTAATTATAATTAATAAAAAATCAGTATTAACTCCAGATTTAGAAACTAGGTCATTTAACACATTAATGACAGATGACATTTTAGATATAGCATAGAGCATTATTCCTATACCTGTAATAATTGAAAGAACCAGTGCCATTTCAGGTCTATAGTTTTTTAATATTATAATCATAATAACTGCAAAAATAGATATGCCAACTATCTTAATTACTTCCATCAAATCACCTACAATTTAAATACAGTTCTTACAGTTTCAAAAAGTGTACTTATTTGTGTTATTACAAGCATAAGAACTATAATAACTCCAGTAAGTGTTGTCATCATTGCTTGATCTTCTCTTCCTGCTTTACTTAGTACTTGATTTAAAACTGCTACTAAAATACCAATTCCTGCTATTTTAAACAATAAATCAATATCCATATTCCACCTCTTAATTTTATATAAATATGATTACAAGCATAAGTCCAGATATAATCCCTATAGTTCTGTATAATTTTGAGTTAGTATTTTTTATTTCATTTGCTTCATTTATTTGATTTTCTAATATATTTATTGTATTTTGTATAATATTTATTTGTCCTTCAATATCACTCCTACCCAAATTCTTAAGAGTAGATATTATTATATCTTTATCATACTTTTCTAAACTTTCTACTTCAGATATATTTTTTTCGATACTTCCTTCAATATATGTCATATTATTACTATCTAACATATCAACTACTATTTGCCCTATTTTTATCTTAAGTTCAGTATTTAGCTTTTGCCTTGCAATTTCATATGCATTTGGAAGTATATTCATCATATATTTTATTTCATTTTCAACTAATTTTAAAAAAGTTACCATTTCTCTTAAAACATATTCTCTTTCTTTTAATTTTCTGGATTTAGACGAGCCAATATATGCTGTAAGAGCGACAATAAGAATCGATATTATTATTTTTATAACTATCATCCACATACCTCCATTTTGTTATTTTTAAATTTATGTATATTTTCAATGGTACCTGGTCCATTTCTATTTGATAATATTACTATATTTTCAAAATACCCTTCATTTATTAATTTAGATATACCTGTTTTTCTAGTTATATCCTCTATATTTCTTCCATGCATCGTAAATACAAGGCCTACACCGCTAAGTGCAGCATACTCAATTGCATCTATATCTTTATTTGTTCCTATCTCATCAGTTGCAATTACTGCAAGTCCCATACTTCTTACAAGCATTTCCATTCCTATGTATTTAGGGCAATTGGATATGACATCTGTTCTAATTCCAACATCTAAATTAACCATACCATTAGATACAGATGCTATCTCTCCTCTTTCATCTACAAGACCTACATTTAATCCATTAAATTTCATTATTTCTATTCCACTACTTATTTGTCTAATTAAATCTCTTAACATAGTTGTTTTACCACATCCTGGAGGTGAAACAATTAATGTATTTGAAAACATATTATTATTAATTACATATGGAATTAATTTATCAGCACAACCAATTACTTGCCTTGCCACTCTTATATTCATACTATTTATATTTTTTATATTTTTTATCTTAGAATCCTGCAAAACAACTTCTCCACATATTCCAACCCTATGTCCACCTTTTATAACGACAAAGCCGCTATTTATATCATTTTGTATAGCATATATTGAATTTCTAGATATATTTACCAATATATCCAATAAATCTTTTATTGTAATTACGCATGAAAGTAATATTTCTATTTTTGAAGCAATTACTATTCCCCTTTTTCCAGCTCTAAGTCTAATTTCAGTTATTCCCTCTCTTGCTCCTATATTTAAAATTTCTTTTGAAATACTGCATGGTAGAACTTTAATTATTTCATCTAACATATGCTCACCTCTTTTTTATATAGTTTACTACACCTATACTAAAAGAATTGTAGAAAATTAGTAAAATACTATAAATAAAAACACTAATTTTAGCAAAAAAGGGTAACTAAAATACAAAAACATGTTTGGATAAAAATAGAAAAGGCAGAGTTATAAAACAATTTTTAGGAAATTTAATATAAGAAATTCAAATATACATAAAAAATTAAATAAATGACTTGTGAAGGAAAAAAAAGATTGTAGTTAGCTATGAAAAAATATATAAAAATAAAGGATGAGACAACCCACCCTTTATTTTTATATAATTTTTATTATATTATACTAACTAGATATATTATTCAAAAAGTTTCATAATATCCTCTTTAGACATTTTATTAATAAAACTTTCCCCTTCTTTTACAATTTTATTTGCAATATTCATTTTCTTTTCCTGCAATTTTTCAATTTTTTCTTCAATAGTATCTTTAGCTATTAGCTTAAACACTTGAACATTTTTCTTTTGACCAATTCTATGAGCTCTATCTGTAGCTTGATTTTGTACTGACAAATTCCACCAAGGATCAAAATGAATAACAACATCAGCACCGACAAGATTAAGACCCGTACCCCCAGCTTTAAGTGATATAAGAAAAAGATTAACATTATTTTCTATGTTAAATTTATTTACCATATCAATTCTATCATCAGCTTTAGTCTTTCCTGTAAGTTCCATATATTCTATTTTTCTTTTATCAAGTTCTTTTTTTATAATATCAAGCATTGAAGTAAATTGTGAGAAAAGTAAAACTTTATGTCCAGAAGAAATAGCGTCATTTACTACTTCTAAACATTGATTTAATTTTGCAGACTCCCCCTCATAATTTGAAACAAAAAGTGATGGATGACAACATATTTGTCTTAACTTTGTAATAAGAGCAAGAATTTTTATTTTATTCTTTTCAAAGCCTGAAGTTTCAGATAATTCTTCCATATCTTGTTTTGCCTTTAATAAATATGACTCATAAACTTTTCTTTGTTCTGTTTCCATATCACTATATAACACTGTTTCAGTTTTTTCAGGCAATTCTTTTAATACTTCTTTTTTTACACGTCTTAAAATAAAAGGCATAACTTGCATTCTTAGCTTTTCCATTACACTTTGGTTACTATCTTTAATTATAGGTGATTCATAATTTTCTTTAAATTTAGAATATGAATATAAATAACCTGGCATACAAAAGTCAAATATTGACCATAATTCTGCTAAAGAATTTTCAATAGGTGTTCCTGTAAGTGCAAATTTAGTAATACCATTTAATTTTTTCAAAGCTTTTGCATTCTGCGTATTGTTATTTTTTATATATTGCGCCTCATCTGCAACAACATATCTAAAATTATACTTAGTATATTCCTCAATGTCCCTTTTTAACATATCATATGATGTTATAGCGACATCATAATTATTTATTTTTTGTATTTTTTCTTTTCTCTCCCTTGCTTGCCCGTTTATAACAACAACGTCTAAATCAGGTGCAAATTTATTTATTTCGTTTTCCCAATTCAAATATAACGAACTTGGACATACAACTATGGATGTCTCTCTATTTTTACTTGTATTTTTAGCATCTAAAAACATTGCTATTAACTGAATTGTTTTACCAAGTCCCATTTCATCTGCAAGTATTCCACCAAAATTATATTTATCTAAAACCTTAAGCCAGTTAAAGCCTACCTTTTGATAATCTCTAAGGTTCCCTTTAAAATTACAAGGAATTTGAAATTTTTCATCCTTAGAATTTGCTATACCAAGTATAATATCATCAAATTTCTTATCTTTATTTATACTAATTTTTCCACTACTTGCAAGTTTATCTAAATAAAGTGCCCTATACTTAGGAACCTGTACCTCTTTATTTTTTATATCATCTACAGATATATTTAACGAATCAATTATATTTTCTAAACTTTCAAATCCATTTGACTCTAAGTTCACAAAAGTACCATCTTTTAACCTATGATATTTTTTCTTTAGCTTATATGACTTTAATACACTTTTTAATTCTTTTTCTGAAAAACTTAAATTGGACATATCTATATCAAGAAGTCCATTATTTACCTTTACCCCAATAGAAAAACTTTTTGGCGCGATTACTTTTCTTTTCTTTAAATTATCAGTTACATAAACATCAAAATTCTCATTAAATACATCCAAACCACGAGTTAAAAAATCATATATTGAATTTTCATTACTGATATATAGGTTATGCTTTTTTGTATCTATCTCAAATTTACACTTTCTAAATATATAACTTGCTTTTTTTTCTTTTAGTGCATTTCTATTACATCTTACATTTAATATTTCTTTTTCATTAAATGGATTAAATTCATTTTCTAAATAACAATACTTTATATCACACACAATGTCCTGATTTTGATCTAAATCAAGATATGCCTTTACAGTTAATTCTTCTGATTTATACTTTTCAATAACATTATCTGGTACATCTACTTTACAGCATTTAGATAAACTTGGAATTACATATTCACAAAAACTTGTACAGTCATTCTCTGTTACTCTTATAGTATTTAAATTTTTCTTGCTAAACTCCTTTAACATAGGATATACATTTTTTCTGAAATCTTCTGTACATCTATATAACTTGTCCCTATTTAGCACATAGATATACTCTTGACCTTCAATTAAATAGCAATCATCGTCATAAAGAGATACAAAAATTCCAGATTTAGAATTTTGCACATCAAATTTTATCTTAGGGTTCTCCTCAACTAATTCAAGTAATACATCATCTTTGCCATACATTTTCATTAGAATTTTTTTAGATTTATATATGTCAAAAAAATCATCTAGTATTCCAAAATCTAATTTCATAAAAGATTTATATGCTGAAGCTATTGTAAAATAATAACTTCCCATTTTAGCATATTCTTCGTATTCTCCAAACCTTTTAATAATAAACTTTACTAAATCTCTTGATGAAGGATTAAAATTTTGAATTTCATGTTTAAATTCAAGTTTTGCCCCATACTTATATATTTCTTTTTTTCTCATATTTTCATAAAATTCTTGCAAATTTTTTAATTTATACATTCTATCTTGGCCAATACTAAAAAATACATTAAAATTATTATGTAAGTCATCAAATTCTAATATTGGAATTAAATTTACATTCTTACTTTCTATTTTAGAAGGCATTTCAAGATTTTCATAATATGAAATTATCTTACTTTTTGTATTAATCTGTGTAATCTTATTTGAATAGCCATTATATAGTTTTGCTTCATCTATAGTTTCTTTTTTATTTTTATTTCCAAATAAATATTCATCTTCATTTACATACATATTAAATATTGCAGCAACAATATGCTTACAAGGTTTAGAAGATGCATATGCAGGACAATTGCAACTATATGATATATGATTATCTTTTTTTGATACATTTACATCATATATATATGTTCCTTCAACATATGACTTTGAAGTATAATTTTCATCATCTTCCATATCTAATTTTGCAACTTTTACCTTTGATTTTTCAAAATATTTTTTTCCCCTTGTTGAGACTGCATTTCCACTTAATTCAAGAACTTTGTTTATATCTTCTGGTTTTATTAACATTTTTCACTCCTACACATCATATTAAATCATCAAATATTATATCATAGTATTTTCATTCTATCAATTGATTTTAAAGTTATTTTTTTTTGCTATATTTCTACTTTATTTTTTTACATTTAGTGAACATACTCATCGTCTATTCTGCCAAGTATTTCCTCTAAAATATCCTCAAGAGTCAGCATCCCAATTATATTGCTTTTACTATTTTTTACAAGAGCAAGGTGCATTTTATTTTTTTTCATTTTCATATACACTCTGTGTGCCGTATTGTTATCGTCTACTACAAGTGGATGTCTTAATATGCTCTCAACTTTAATCTTTCCAGTCTTTAAATTTTCATAATTATTAAGCGCGTCTTTTACGTATAACGCTCCTAATATAGTTTGATTATTACTATCATATACTAGTAATCTTGAGTATGTTGTATCTTTGAATTTCTTCATAATTTTATAAAAAGAATCTTTAATTTTTACACTAGCTGATTTTTCTATTGGATTCATAATTTCAGATACAGATATCTTAAACGATGTTGCAACTCTTTCCATGATTTCTTTTTCTGTTTTGTTTATACTGCCTTTGTGATATTCTGCATTTGTAAAATGTTTAATTTCGTCTTTCATATATAACAAATCTTCACTTTTATCTTTTCTTTTATGATATGAATCATCCAAAATGGTTGCAATAAACGATAAAGGAAGTAAAAGTTTTGATACAATTTCAAACATATATATTGCAATTATATTTACTTTTTTTGTTTTTCTTGTTAATGCTAAATGCTTAGGTATATATGTTCCAATTATCATTGTTATATACGTTGCAACAATTGTTAATATTAAAATTGTTGCATACTTTATCAAACTAAACGTTGTGTTAGAAAATTGGTGAGAAAAATTATTTATAAGTGGCATTCCGTATTTTTCAACAACTATTCCAGATATTACGAACTCCAAAATTGTAACAGAAAGTTCGGTAGTAATTACAGCTTTATCTTGATTTTTAATAATTTTTTTTGCACTCTTACTTAAATTAAATATCTTATTCTTATCTAACATATTAATATATGTCGAGCCATATATTAATATCATAATACAAATTATTGATACACTAATTATAGCTATTTCCATTTTAATTATTATCTCCTTCTCTAAATAATACCACTTAAAAATTTAAGTGGTATTATTTACGTATTATATATAATTTATTTTAAATTACCTGTTATAACCTGCCATGTATCACTTGTTTCTAGTCCTTTTTGCCAAGCAGATATTCCTGCTAAATTGTATTTGTTTACAAGCTCAACTCTTTTTCTCATTGACTCTTTATCTTCAAGCCATAGCTTGTATGTAAGTTCACCTTTTACAACTTCTGCATAATTTTGTCCTGCATCTTCATCCCATACTGTTGCAACATCATTTCTTGATAAGAAATCTTGACAATCTTGCATTGAATATATTTTACTACTTGGTTTTTCTGTTGCATTTTTTACAGTCCAAAGCCTTGTATAGAATGGAACTCCAAGTATTATTTTATCTGAAGGTATTTTTGAATCATTTATTAAAGAATTAATTTGGTTTTCAACTTCTGATACTTTAGAAATAGATCCTGCCTCATTTGACCAAGAGCCCTTTTGGTCATATCCCATAAGGGCCACATAGTCAACAACTTCTCCTATTCTTTGTCTATCGATATACCTTACGAAATAAAAATCTACTGATACAGTAATACCTTCATTCCTAAGTATTGGTGTAAGTTCACGTATAAACTGAGTATATAAATCTCTATCTTCGTCTTTCATTGACTCAAAGTCAATATTAATTCCGTCTAATTTATCTTTTTTTGCAATGTCTCTTATATTTTTTATAAACTTCTCTCTATTATATTCACTTTTTAAAAGAGCTGATGTATCACTTGCAGAATAATTTGTTGAGTCTATTCCATTAGTTATTATTGGCCAAATTTTATACCCATATTCTTTTGCCTTTGAATAATAGCTACTACTAAATTTTGATGTAATTTCTCCACTTGTATTTTTTAGCTCGTACCATGTTGGAGATACTACATTTACTCCATCAATCTTTTTATCACCAAGTGTATTCAAATTACTTCCATATTGCCAAAACATTACAATTTTATCTTTATTAGCATTTTCTGCAGCTTGTTCATCATTACTTTCTGGTGAACTTCCATCAGGTAATGTAATGTTATTTTTAGAAATATAACCTACAACACCTTTATCTGTTTTAACCTTATACCAGCTTTTATGTTCTAAACTATCTGCATAAACAGTAACCTTATCACTTGTATTTAACATATCAAGTACATCTGATTTAGTTGATATATCAGAGTAAACATTTACTAAGTTATAATTTACAGGAATATCACTTGTACTTAATTTATCAACTACGATTGTATTTGTTTTATCGTTATATTCAGTTTTAATATTATATTCTTCCTTTAAAAGATTAATATCAATGTATGGTTGTCCATTAACAATTCTTGCCGGAGTATCTATGTCAACATATTCAAAATTTTTAGATAATTTGTTTTCATCTATTTTTAATTTTACAACTTTATCATCGGTTGTTACTATAACTTTAGTTGCTACTGTATCATAGTATATATTTTTATCAATTGTTTTTGAAATTGTATCTACGGATATATATAATCCTCCGTCTTTTACAAATGGCTCATAATTTGTTTTTATATTATCTCCATAAATTACAAGACCTGCATTATCTGAGTTTGTATTTCCTTTTATTTTATTTATATTAAAAAACATCACTAATACTACAATTGTAAATATTAGTGGTATTATACATCTTTTTAATTCTTTCATCTAATATCCACCTCAACATCTATATTATACAATATATTTATAATTTTGTGAATATTAATTTTAAAATATACTAACTTTTTTATTATAACAGTTTTAATTGTTTGAAAATATACCAAAATATATTATTAAACAATTTTTAAAATTATAATCAAAAAATAAGGTATATATCTAAATCTGACATTTACCTTATTTATAACTAATATATAATCTCATAATTTTAATATTAAATATCTAACAGCCATTCAATTATATTTTTATGGATTATTCCACCTTCAGAAAAATTTGCTCTATCAAGTGAAAGAATATATTTAGGATAATTGTCGTTTATTTCTTTAAATGCTCCAAATTCTCTAGTCTTAGTTTTAGCTTGTTCTACTAAATAAGCAACTTGAAAATATAATTTTAAGAGCAAAAAAATATGAATTAAAAAATATATAATAAAATACTTAATGTAAAAAGCGACTAAATAGCCGCTTTTTACATTTTCTCATTTATTTTTATACTGTCAAATTGATTCATACCCCTTTGGATTATTTTTCTGCCAGTTCCAAGAATCTCTACACATATCCTCAAGAGATAATTTGGCACGCCAATTAAGAAGTTCAGCTGCTTTGTACACAGATGCATAACATTCATCTATATCTCCTGGTCTTCTTTCTCCAATTTGAACCGGAACTTTAACACCATTTGCCTTTTCAAATGCATGAATTACATCCCATACACTACTTCCCTTTCCTGTGCCTAAATTAATAGCTTCAACTCCTGTATGTTCTGTTGCATATTTTATTGCTGCCACGTGACCTTTAGCTAAATCAACAACATGAATATAATCACGTACCCCTGTACCATCATGTGTATTATAATCAGTACCATATATAGTTAAAAATTTACGAACACCGATAGCAGTTTGAGTAACATATGGCATTAGATTATTTGGAATTCCATCTGGTGATTCTCCAATTAATCCACTTGGATGGGCTCCAATTGGATTAAAATATCTAAGTAGGACGGCTGAAAAATCTTTAGATGACATAGCAATATCTTTTAAAATTTCTTCAATCATTAATTTCGTTTTACCATAAGCATTTGTTGCACCACCAACAGGCATGTTCTCTTCAAATGGTACCGGATTTTTATCACCATAAACTGTTGCTGAAGAGCTAAATACAATAGAATTGCATTTATATTTAGACATTACCTCAAGCAATGATAAAGTTGTATCCAAGTTGTTTCTATAATACTTTAACGGTACCTTCGTTGACTCAGGAACACATTTAAATCCCGCAAAATGAATAACTCCTGTAATATCATTTTCATCAAATATCTTACATAGTTCTTCCACCTCTGAGACGTCAATTTTATAGAATTTAGGTCTCCTATTTGTAATCATTTTAATACGATCAATTACTTTCTCATTACTGTTTGACAAATTATCAGCAATAATTACATCATAACCTGCATTAATTAATTCTACAGCAGTATGAGAGCCAATAAATCCAGCTCCACCAGTTAATAATATTGACATTATTAATTCCTCCTTTATTTGTGAGTGCTATTTATATTTAACCAATTTTTTGCATATATCTCCCATTCTTGTACCATAACCGGCTGCAGGAATAAATGCTGTTAATTCTTGTAATTGTTTCATAATCTTCTGTCTCCAATATTTTTTTCTAAACTAATACATAAAATGTAACTTGATTTTAAATTTGCTTGTACCGTGAACTAAAATTTCATGTACTTTCCTACCCTAGAGTTTATTAGCGTTGGTTAAATTATAAACTAATGATACTATATTACTATACTTTAATTCAAAAATCAATATAATATTTTAAATTTACTTGTTACATACCTATGATTTTAAAATATACCAAAGTATATTATTACACATTTTTAAAATTATAATAAAAAATAAGGTATGTATCTAAATCTGACACTTACCTTATTTATAACTGATATTTAATATATTAATCAGTTTATTTTTGAAATGAGAAATAACTTTAATATTTTTAAATAAAATTTTTATTTAAGAAATTTGTTTTTCATATTATATCAAGTTTTATGCAAATTTGATTTTTTATGTAAAATATGATATAATAATATATAGGTATTGATATACATTTTAATGATTAATATCATAAAAGGTTACGGTCATATTACAAAAAAAAATACTAGGAGGTTAAATTTTATGACTAACACAGATATATTAAATGAATTGGAAGCATTATTATCAGGAAGCGAGAATTCAAACACAAATCAACTTTTAATTAAGGCTATTGAAGAAGAGCGTACAGATCTTGTAAAAACTCTGTTAAATTATCTAAATCCAAGTATTGATGATAATTCCGCCTTAAACGCTGCTATACACAAGAAAAACCCTGAAATCATACAAATTCTACTAGATGACAAAAGGGTAGTTCCAACTAACAACTTAGTTAAACTTGCAATGTCATTAAAAACTGATGAAAACATTATTAAAAAAATGATGAAGAAGTATGATTCAAACAATGATGAAATATTCGTGGCGTCAGTTGAATACAACTACACAGAATTATTTAAAAAGCTTTTCTTTTCAAAAAAATTCGAACCCATTCAAGCTTTAAAAGTTTGCGAAAGTAAAGAAATTGCTGAACTTCTTCTGGATGATCCAAGAGTAAGCAATTTAACTTTTGAAGAGTTAAAAAACATTCATAATCCTAAAATTGGTTTACTTATTGCAAAAAAGCTCTTTAAAGAAAGAAGTACAGAATATTTGTCATACATTCTCAACGAAGTTTATTTTGAGGACTTTGATGATTATTATCGTGGTACTTGGTTTTGGGGATTAATGCCATTTTCAAAAGAAGATATTGACTGGTTACTCGATAATGGAGCTATTCCAAAACAGGGCACAATGAAATTTGCATGGTTTTTTGGAGTTGGTAGTAGATTTTTGAAACTTGGTGTTACTCCTTGTAAGGAAGACATCGAAAAAGCAATTCAACGAGAAGAACTTGATACAGTCAAATCATTAATAAAAACTGTTCAATTTGATCCTGTTGAAGATGGCTTTTTATATGTAGTTATGGCTTTGCTTCATATGAGACGTTTGCCTAAATTTACACAAGCAAAATTCTTGCTTAGCGTACCTGAAATTTCAAATACTATAAATTATGATGATTTAAAAGCTCAATTTCCTGGTATGCAAGACATTATCGAATTCATAAACAATTATCAAAATAATGCTTAAAGTAAAAGCGGCTAGATAGCCGCTTTTTACTTTTTTCTACTTTACCGCATTTTCTATTAATATACCTAACAATTTACTATACGAAAGCCCTGTATTTTCAAATAATTTAGGATACATACTAATATTTGTAAATCCTGGCATTGTATTTATTTCGTTTAAATATATATTATTTTCTTTATCTAAGAAGAAATCGATACGAGAAATATCTTTTCCATCAATTATTCTAAAAGCTTTTTTGGCTATATTTTTTATTTCAATTTCAACTTTCTTTGAAATATCTGCTGGAATTATACACTTAGATTCTTTATTATTATACTTAGAATCATAATCATAAAATTTTCCTGCTGAGATAACTTCTCCTATACTTGATGTTATAACATCATTATCTTCTAACACTCCACACTCTAATTCTCTTCCATCAATTCCCTCTTCTATAAGGATTTTCCCATCATATTTACTTGCAATGTATATTGCTTTTATTAGTTCCTCTTTATTTTGAACTTTGCTTATTCCAACTGAAGAGCCTGAGTTTGAAGGCTTTACAAACATAGGAAATTTAAGTAAATGTATTATATTGTCAGTTATTTTGTAAATATCCATCTCTGTTTCATTAAACATATCATCAACATATATATATTTATTATTATCATATCTTAAATATACATACTTCGTTTGTTTAATCCCAGTATGCTTAAATAATTTTTTTTGATAAACTTTATCCATAGCAATAGCTGATGAAAGCACGTTACAACCAACATATGGAATATTAAGCATTTCAAACATTCCCTGTATTTTTCCATCTTCTCCGTATAATCCATGTAAAACAGGAAAAGCAACATCAAAATCTTTCAAATATGTAGTAATATTTTCTAATTTTATGATACTTTCTGGAATGTTAAATTCATACTCTTTATTAAAATCAACTTTATACCAACATCCATCTTTATCAATATATATCCCGCTTACAATATATTTTTCTTTATCTATGTTTTTTATAACTGACTTTGCGGATATAACAGATACATCATGTTCCGTTGATATGCCACCAAATATTACTACCACTTTTTTCATACTCTCACCTTATTTTAATTTTTTTGATATCTCGTTATATACTTCACTAAATTTCATTGAATTAGATGCCTTAAGCAATATAGCCGAATCTCCAATAATTACTTTTTCTAAAAATTTAATTGCGTCGCTATTATTATCCACACTTTTAACATTTTCTTCAGGCATACCTAAAATACGTGCTCCTTCTGCAATTTTTTTAGAATAATCTCCTACTGTTACAAGTAAATCTATGTTATTTTCATATACACTTTTTCCTACTTTTAAATGAAGTTCGTTTGAAAATTCACCAAGTTCTAGCATATCGCCTAAAACTGCAATTTTGTATTTATCTTTAAAGCTTCCTAAAAATTCAAGGGCTGCCTTCATTGAATCATAACTTGCGTTATATGCGTCATTTATTATAGTGATATTATCTTTAAAATTATCTACTTCCATTCTATTTTTTGTAAGAGAAAATTCATTTATTCCTGTTATTATATCGTTTATATCAATTCCAACTTCTCTACCGACACAAATTGCACAAAGGGCGTTATATACAAAGTGTTTTCCTGATACAGGCACATTAATATTATATTTATTATTATTAAAACTTACATCAAAACTACTACTATTTGTACCAATATTTATATTTACAGCCATAACATCAGAATGATTATCTATTCCAAATCCAACACTTTTATATTTTTTAAATAAATCTTTATTATTATTTAACATATCATTATCATTGTTATATACAAGCACTCCATTTTCTTTCATGCCATTTAATATTTCAAGTTTTGCTTTTAAAATATTCTCTCTTGAGCCCAAATTTCCTATATGCGAAGTTCCAACATTTGTTATAACAGATACGGTAGGTTCTGCAATATTAGATAGATAATCAATTTCACCTTTATGATTCATTCCCATTTCTATTACTGCTGCTTCATGTTCCTCTTTAAGCCTTAATATTGTTAACGGAAGTCCTATATTGCTATTAAAATTACCTTCTGTTTTTAGTGTATTATACTTTTTAGAAATAACACTTGCAATAATATCCTTCGTACTTGTTTTTCCAACACTACCTGTAACACCAACTACAGGAATATTAAACATTTCTCTTTTGTATTTTGCAAGTAATCCTAAAGCTTTTATAGTATCTTTTACAATTATTATATTTTTATTCTTGTACTTTTCTATACAATTGTCATCAATCTCTATTCCCTGCAAGATACAAGTACTAGCTCCATTTTCAAATGCTTTTTCATACATAGCATTTCCATCAAAATTTTCGCCTTTTATTCCAACAAAAGTATCATTTTCTTTAATTTCTCTTGTATCTATTTTAAAATTATCACATATTGCATTATTATCCCCACATACAAGCCTTCCACCGCATTTTTCTATAACATCTATAACATATATATCTTTCACGCTATTTCTCCTTTATACATTTTATTTTTTTTACTATAAATTATGATTGTTTCAAATATTACATTATATAATATTTCTAGTTACCTTTAATAATAGTTGAAGTGATATATTCAAATATAAAGTTAACACAATCATCAATCATTTCATTTAACATCTCTTTTGAATAAAGTATAAGTGGTACTTTTACATTATTATCTGCAGAAGCACTTAAAGAATTAAAATAATTAATTACTTTTATAATATCCTTTTGCTCTACCTCAAATGTTTTTAATTTTGAAAGAGAGTCTAAAATATTTGAAGTGTATGCTATACTCACATTATCAATATTTAATACTTTTTCAAAGGAATTAAAATCTTCTTGTTTAATCCTTATCATTGTGTTTCTATTACACTCTAAAATTTCATTTCTTTTTGTTTTAATACCACAAACTTCCCCTGAATTATCAAGTAAAACCTTGTTTGTATATGTATATTTGTTAAAATAATAATCTGTCATTAAATGTACTAAATATCCTAGAATAAGAGGATCTTGAATATCATCCAAATGAACATTTTTAAATGTCTCATAATCTGGAAGACAAAATTTTCCTCCGTTTATTATAGTATACTCCCTATAATGACTTACCTGATATTCAATAAACTTTGACACATTTTTTACAACATGCCCTCCATACATATCAGGGAGTATATTTCCAAGTAAAAATTTATCCTTATCTTCATAATAATTTAACTTACTATTTAACTTGTTTGCAACTTGTGCATGTATTTTCCAATATGGCATTTTATTACTCCTTTCATTCCTATATTTATTGCTCCTTATATTTCTAAAACTTCAAGTGGTGTGTAATTTGCCATAAGTCTTTTGAAACCATATTTATCAAACATAATTTCTAGCTTAAAATCATCTCCTTCAGCTTCAATATTTTGTATAATTCCTTCTCCAAATTTTTTATGCTTTATTCTCATTCCTACTGTATAATTTACGTTTTTCTTTTCAGTGACAACTCTATTTGTATTACCAGTTATATTTTTTAAGAAGTTGTCAACACTCATACCAAAGCTTGCCTTTTTAGATACCTTAGAATCTATTTTTCCATATCCACTACCAATATTTGAAAGAACACCTTGAACTTTAGTATATTCGTTATCAATATTTTTTTCTTTTTTCTTATTATTTTTGTGAATGTTATCCCTAGAATCCTCGTCAAGAAGTTCTTCTGATATTTCATCTATAAATCTTGAAGGATAAGAGTATGTTGTCATACCATAAAGTGTTCTTTTATTTGTATTTGTAAGGAACAATTTTTCTTTTGCCCTTGTTATTCCAACATAACAAAGCCTTCTTTCTTCTTCAGTAGACTCATCTTCTTCTATAGATTTTTTAGATGGGAAAAGTCCCTCTTCCATACCAACTAAAAATACAACATTAAATTCAAGGCCCTTTGCACTATGCATAGTCATAAGAGTAACAGCTTCTGCACCTTCTTCTAAACTATCTACATCAGATACCAAAGCAATGCTATCTAAGAAATCAGCAAGTGTATTATCTGCATTTTCTTTTTCAAATTCCATAGCAACGCCAATAAATTCCATAAGATTATCAAATCTCATTTCACTTTCCTTGTCTTCAGTTTCATTTAGCATAGCTTCATATCCAGAGTTCTTTAGTACTAATTTTATATATTCTGATACTGGCATAGTATCTTTTTTAGAAATAAGGTCTTCCATCATATCCCTAAACATTATTATATTTCCAGCACTTCTAATTCCAACTAAATTATCACTATCTTTGATTACGTTATATATAGAAGTATTGTTAGCAGCTGCAATTTCATCTAATCTATCTAAAGCTGTATTTCCAATTCCTCTTTTTGGTTCATTTATTATTCTTCTTAAGGATATATTATCATTTGGATTCTGAATGAATTTAAGATAACTTGTAATATCCTTTATTTCTTTTCTTGCATAGAATTTTATACCACCAATTAGTCTATATGGTGTACCTGATCTCATAAATACTTCTTCAAGTACACGAGCTTGTGCATTAGTTCTAAACAAGACAGCAAAATCAGAATATGTCTTATTTTCTTTTTTACATATTTCATCTATTTTATCAACAATATATTCTACTTCTTCATATTCATTTGACAAAGTATTATATACTATTTTATCCCCTTGTTTATTCTCTGTCCAAAGTTTTTTATCAATTTTTGATTTATTATTTTTTATTACCTGATTTGCTGCCTCAAGTATAGTTTTTGTACTTCTATAATTTTCTTCTAATTTTACAATTTTAGCATTTGGAAATTCTTTCTCAAAATTTAGTATATTTGAAATATCTGCCCCTCTAAAACCATATATACTTTGTGATTCATCACCAACTACACATATATTTCCATGTGCTGCTGAAAGTAAAGATATTAACAAAAATTGTATTTTATTTGTATCCTGATATTCATCAACTAATATGTATTTAAATTTGTTTTGATAATATTCTAACCTATCTGGATTATTCATAAACACTTTTACAGTTAGCATTATTATATCATCAAAATCAATCGCATTATTTTTCTTTAACAATTCTTGATATGAAATATATACTTGTGCTACCTTTTCTTTTCTAAAATCTCCAGATGCTTCTGTTAAATACTCTTCTGGCCCTTTCATATTATCTTTTGCTCTTGATATTTCATATTTTATATATGACACTGGATATTCTTTATCGGATATATTTAATTTCTTTAATACTTCTTTTATAACCTTTTCTTTATCTAATTCATCAAATATATTAAAATCTCTAGAATACCCTAAAAGCTCTATTTCTCTTTTTAGAATTCTTACACAAACTGAATGAAATGTCCCAAGCCAAATATCATTTGCATTTTCTTCTACAAGTGATAATACTCTTTCTTTCATCTCTTTTGCTGCTTTATTTGTAAATGTAATAGCTAAAATTTCCCATGGCTTTACAATATTTTGTTCTAATAAATATGCTATTTTATATGTAAGTACACGAGTTTTTCCACTTCCTGCACCTGCAAGTATTAAAAGTGGTCCGTCAGTGTAGCTTGCTGCTTCTCTTTGTTTATCATTTAATTTATCTAATAAATTGCTCATATAATACCTCTTTTCAAACTTTTGTTTATACCACAATATTATATCAATTTTTAGTTTAAAGTGCAATGAAAATTTAATAAATAAAACAATAAAATATTACTCTAATAAATTAGTAAAGGGAAAAAATAAAGTACCTAAAAAATAGGTACTACATTAAATTAATCATTTTTTATACAAATATTTTATAATACATATATCCTAAATACTCACTATTCCGCCATAATCTATAACAGGAATATTCTTAAAATCAACTAATTTTAATTTTCTTCTCTTTATAAATTCTTCAATTTTATTATTTCTATCTATATATTTTCTATCTCCAAATATTATAACCTTATCATCAAGTCTTGCAATACATCCCCCAATAAATCCTGACATATTAGAATACTCATTATTATTTTTTAGTAATTTTATATCAATATTATCTTCTATTAGAAGCACATCAATATTGTTTTTCTTTAGAATATCTGCTATTTTTTTATCAGTAACTATTGCACTATTTTCATCTATTACAGCAATACTACAATTGCTATACCCTTGATTTATATTTATCATATTTAATTTTTCATCTTTTATTATCTCCATTACTTTTTTATCGGTATATTTAAAATTATGTATGACATTATTTCCTATTTGACAAACGTTATATGCTATATCAAATGGGTATTCTTCTCTTAGTATACTATTACCTTTTATACATTTATCATAACAACTATTTAATTTATCATAAAATGTAGGTTCGACCACTATTTTATCATTTAATTTAGTAAAAAATATGTCTACATGACTAGATATTTCATCATATACATTATTTGAATTTTCAACTTTCCATATGTTATATCCAAGAGACTTAAGATACTCTTCTTCACATTTTCTTATCTTCTTATCAACTATTATCATATTCTTCTTTTCCTTCTTTTAATAATTATTTTTAATAAAAATTCCATATATTTAATTTACCTCTAGCTGGAATTTTTTCATCTAACATTTCAACATTATCAAGTATCCATGCATATCTTCCTATTGAATACTCTCCACATAAATACTCAATTTTATTTTCTTTTATCTTATTAATAAATTTTTCATCCATATAAATACAATCAACTAAATTACATTTACATATAATGTTTCCATACTCCATCTTAATATCAGGCATCAAGTCCACTAATTCTTGTATATGCTGAGTCACTCTTTCTTTTTTCTTACTTGCATGAATATACAACTCACCCCTATATGAAGTTTTCCAACTTCTTGTTTCAATACTTTTTTTACCATTTGCAATAAGTGATGCCCATGGTTCGATTATTGATAAAACCTTCATTTTCTTCACCCTTTCTTTAATTATATCACATAATTTTAAATAATTTATATCATTTTTAAAAATATTATTGATTTTTTTGAATAGTTGGATATAATAAATATATATGGTTAGGAGGTATTACTATGGGAAGAGGAAAATATGATACTTGTGAAAACTGTATTCACTATGATGAAAGAAGAAAAATTTGCACACTTGATAAAAAAGAAGTAGAGGAAGATGATTGGTGTAAACACCACGAGAGCCAAGATGAAGAAGATTAATAAATAATTTTAAGGTGCCTAGAAATATCTAGGCACCTTATTTTAGTGTACTAACAACTTGTCAAATACGATTGAAACATCATCTTCTCTTTTTTCTCTTGGGAAGAAAAAAACAATTTCCTTTAGATCTGATAATAATTTCGGTACACATACTGAAATATTATTCTGACCTCTTTTTAAAGTGATTCTCTCAGATTTTTCTGGAGCTCCTCCTGACATAACCGTTTTAAACTCAACTGAAAGGTTTAAATCAGAACTGCAACTAATAATAGCATCAATTCTTGTCGGCATATCAAGCTGTATATCTACACCGTTTCTTAAAGCGAATCCAACTCCAACAGGTTTGGATGAAAAACCAATCACATTTTCCTTACCAACCTCTGTCATTCTTCCAAAACCATCTATTCCCCCAAAGCCAAAGGTAAAAAATTTTTGAACAGTCATAAAAAATCCTCCAATTGTTAAATTTTAATTTATTTGACCTATACTTATTATACCACTTTTTATAAATTATGTCAAATAAATTTAAAATTTTATAATACTATTAAAGCTTTCAATAAATATTAACAGCTATATATTTTTTATACCAATTTATCTCAAAAATATTTTTTAGTCTTACTAATCATAATTTATAGTAAATCCTTTTTCCTTAAAATAAAAGTAATAACAACTGTAACTAAAATAGAAATTATAATTATGCCGTAAAATCCTATTGTACTTGTATTAAATGGAAAATCAACATTCATTCCAAGAAAACTTGCAATCATTGTTGGAACTGAGATTACAAGTGTTATTGAAGTAAGCCATTTCATCACTGTATTTAAGTTATTAGATACTACCGTTCCAAACATCTCAACAATTCCATTTAATATCTCACTATATGTCTGAATCATTTCAATTGCTTGTCTATTTTCTATAAGGGTATCCTCAAGAATATCCTCATCTTCATCATATAATGGTAAAACTTTTCCCTTATTTAATTTTTCAAGAACAACTTGATTTCCTTTTACAGAAGCATTAAAATATACCATTGTTTTTTCAAAAGTCATCATTTTAAGTAATTCTTTGTTACTCATTGATTTTAACATTTTATTTTCAAATTTATCTAAATCTCTATTTATATATGTAAGATATCTAATATAATCCTGAGCTATACAATATAATATTTGAAATGTAAACCTTGATTTTTTATCCGTTTCAACACCAAATTTATTTTCACTCAATACTTTATAAACAGAATTAATTCTTACTTGAGATATTGTTATTAAAATTTCATCTCTTACAATTATCATTCCAAGAGGCATTGTTGTATAAATTTTTTCTCCTTCGTTCATTTCTGTGGCAGGTGAATCTACAACAATAAGGATTGATTCATCTTCAATATCGATATGTGCTTTTTCTGCTATATCTAGTGGATATCTAAGTAAATGTTCTTTTATTCTTACTGATCTACTTATTTTTCTAATTTCATTATCTGTGGGGGAGACCATATTAATCCAACATCCTTTTACTGGTTTTTCAATTTTATTCAAATTTCTTGTTCTTTGATCTGTTATATAAATATCTACCATAAAAACTTCCCCCTTCTTAACAACATTATTATTGTATAATATTACGAAAATTTTGTCAATATTTAGCAAATTTAAAGAATATTTTTAACATAATATTACATTGTTAATACTCCATTTTTATTATCAATAACAAGAAGCACTTTTTCCTCTCTTGCATTATCAGCATTTATATATATTAAAAATTCTCTATTATCTATTTTTCCTTTGAATTCATATGTAAGAATTTCAGAATTTGACTCTGTAGGAATTAATGCCATGTCTGAAGATATGATTTCTATACTAGAATTGAGTATACTTTTAGCTTTTTCCTGTGATATACTAGGCTTTAAATTATTTCTTGTTGTATGATTAAATATGTATCCTGCGGCTTCTACTCCATATACTTTTCCGTCATCAAGTGAAATTTTTACTTTAATTAAATCAGGATAAAGTATAACACCATCTTGTGTAGCTGCATAATTTATAACTATCATATTTTCTGTCTTTTGATAATATGTTTCTGTCATATTATCTATTCCAAGTTTATTTAAAAATTCCATTCCTCTTTTTTTTGCTTCGTCAACGCTTATATTTTCTTCTTTTACCTTCTTATCTCCAATCATAAGATATAACTTGCAATCATTTTTAGTTATACTAATTGTTCTTTTTTGTTTTGAATCCAAAGTAACATCAAAATTATATAATTCTATTTTTCCATTAGATTCCCCTTTAAACTCTATTTTATCAATTTTTTCATCATTTAGAATAACTTCCTCTATATACTTTTTAGCATCATCCTCAGATATTTCTTTTTGCGATAAAAATTTAGGCTCTGATGATAACAAATGATCAGAAAAAGCCCCATCATATATTAACCCCTCATAATTTTGAAAAGTTTTCCCAACTTCAGAAATACTATTTGAAATATCGTTATCAGGTAATTTTTCATTTCCAATCTTTTCTAATTCATCCCATTTTATTCTTCCAGCATTTAAATCATCATATATATCACTCATCTTTGATGATAATTTACTTGAATCTTCATATATATGTTTTAATTTTTCATACTCCTCTTCTGTTAATTTTATATCAGAAATATTCTGCTTCATTAACGTATATGAAAAATCGCTTACTTGAGTTAAATATTTTGATGCATTTGCCATTGAATTTTGACCTACTGGTATTTGCTCTAGACATTCTTTTGCAAGATTGGCTTGTTTCCAAATATCAGCAAGTGTAACTGCACTCATTTTAGGAGTAGATGTAACAAGCAATTTTGCTAAATCCACCTCAACATTATTTATATATGAAACTGCAAGATACATAGATTTGTTATATTCGTCTTGAACTAAGTTTTTTTGCCTTTTAAAATTATTAGTCATTTCTAATGAAAATATAATTAAAGCTCCAAATGTCATAAAAATTGCAACATTTAAAACTTTTTTATTTACTTTTTTCTTTAATTTATTTAATTTTATTTCTATCTTTTCAATCATTTTTCTTCCTCCCCTAGTGAAAATTTATGTTCTCCTATAGTTGCAACTACAGGGAGTGAAAATAACCATTTACTTTTAGTTTTAGATGGATTATAGAAATAAAGAGCACCATTTGTAGGATCTGAACCATTCATGGCATCTTGTGCAGCTTTATATACTGTTGAATTTTCTTCTATTGCTGCATTAAATTGTCCATCAGTAACACATGAAAATTGACCTTTTTGATATATAACACCAGCTATAGTATTTGGAAACTTGGCACTTTTTACCCTATTCATTATAACAGCTCCAACTGCTACTTGCCCTTCGTAAGGTTCCCCTCTTGCTTCTCCGTTTATAAGTCTGGCAAGAAGCTTTACCATATCATCCCCACTTGGAGTATTAGTACTTGTTGAACTTTGCTTTTCTTCCTTTTTTTCATCCAAATCAGACGCTACGCTAATTATTTTAAACTTATTTACAGATGAAAAAACATTAATATTATTAATAGATAAATATAGTAATAGTAATAAAAAAACAATAGATAATAAAAAAAATACATATTTATTTTTTACTTGCATTATATATATCCTCCAATAAACCGTTATTAGTTTTTGCAAATAAAATTTAAATATGCATCAATATATTTTAAAAAATATAATGTAATACAATAAGACAACCAACTCCTGGGACACCAAGAAGACCAGAAATAATTGCAGTAACAATATTAAATGGAATGTGAAGTCCTATATTTTCGCCTAAAATATTTGTTATTACGATTAAAAGTAGACCTAAAGCTATATTAAATATTAATTTTATAATCTTTTTAAAAGGCCATGAAAATATTTTTGCAATTATTATAACTGCTATAACACACAAAGAAAATATAACATATTGCATATTGATACCCCCATAATACAATACATTATACTTGTCTTTTTAAATTTTATACCAAAAAAACCGCTAAATAATTAGCAGTTTTTAAATTTACTTATTTTGCAGCCTCTACACCAACATATTCAGACTTGTCAAATGCAAGTATTAATTGAAATATAAATGGTAAGAAGATTAAACCTACAGCAAAGCCTGTTCCTTTACCAAATACTTTTGAAAGTCTTATACTAGATATAATATTAAGTACAAAGAAAGCAATCATAACTAAAAAGTTTACAAAAGGAATTATAGCTCCGATAAGTATTAAAAGTAATAATGGATTTAAACCAACAATTTGATATAACACTACCAAATTATAAACTGGTATTATAGCTGCCCAACCTGGTTTACCAGCTTTTGTGAAGATTTTCCACATTGCTATTATACCAAGTACTCCAATAGCGCAACAAATTATTCCATAAACAACCATTAGTCCTCCTGTTATTCCTGCTGCTGCAAGATCAGTTGAAGTGTAGCTTGTTGAATAATTATAATTCATATTTTCACCTTCTAAAATTCTTCTATACAAAATTTAGAATAATATATTCTATACAGATATTATACTATGTATGAAAACTTTTGTCAACTTTTATCGAACAAGTAAATATTTATTTTTTTTTACATATAATGTAATATAATATATTAAAATTTATTTTTATTATTCTTGTAATTGGAGGTAATGTTATGAAGGGTGATATTTATACTCTTAAAAACGGATTTTGGATTAACTCAAAAGGAAACACGTTCGACCTTGGATTAGATGATCGTATTATTATGGAGGATTGCATAAATTTTTCATACATTTACGATAAAATAATCGTTACTAAGCGGAAAAATGTTATAACAATATATTCCGCCACACCCAAAATTGAAAAAGGGAAAAAGAAAGAAGTTATACTTGCATCTTTTTCAAATTCCAATCCAAACATATTTGCTGATGTAATAATTGGTGAGTATTGCTACACAATTGATTATAACTGCCAAATAACAACATGTCTTACTAAAAAAGTTATCCATCCAAAAGTTAATTAATTGATACAACATTCTTTGTATCAAAAAAATTTCTAGGAGAAATCTCCTAGAAATTTTTTAAATTATTCTAATTATATCTTTATATGTAACAAATATTGTAAGTAAAATTAAAAGTCCAAATCCAATATATGAAATTATTGCTTCAACATTTTCAGATACTTTTTTTCTAGTAATTGCTTCAAATAAAACAATTACTACTTTTCCTCCATCAAGAGGTGGAAAAGGCATTATATTTGCAACTCCAACAGCAAGTGATATCATTGCCATTAAATTTAAGAAACTAATTATTCCACTAGTTTTTGAAACAACCTCTCCTATACCAACTATACCAGACATATCATTAAGGCCAACTTTTCCTTTAAATAGGTCTATATATGAGCCAATTATATTTGATACGTCACTTAGCATATTACAAACAGCATACTTAAAATTAGTTTTTACCACTTCTGTGCTTGCAATACCTAAATTAAAGTTTTCTTTTTCTATTGGAGTAACATCTTTAATTAGAATTTCTCCTTTTCTATCAATTGTTACTTGTAATTGTTTACCAGCATTCTCCCTAATAATAGAAATAACTTCTGAGGCATTATTTGTTTGAGTTTCTCCAATTTTTACTATTTTATCTCCTGATTTAAGTCCAGCTTTAACAGCTGCTCCACCACCTGATACCATATTAATTTCATTTGTTGCATTTCCCGTTTGTTCATCAACTTTAAAAGCTATACCTATATTTCCAATTTTATTTACAGCATTATCTAATGTAACTGATTTTAATTCACCATCGTGTAAATATTCAATGGTCACACTCTCACCATATGCTACATCCTGATTTGTTAGATCTGCAAGTATGTTAGTTTTATTTCCGTTTATAGCTTGTATTGTATCTCCGACACTCACACCAGCTTGGTCTAGAACTGAATTTTCTGCAAAACCTGTTATTTTAGTTGTAGCTGTATTATATGAAAACGCTATACTTAAAAATATTACAACAGCAAGAACTGCATTCATAAAAACTCCCGCAACTAAAATAAGTATCTTTTTATACCAACTTATATTTGCAAATGAATGCTCACTTTGAGAATTACCATCTTCACCTTCAATAGCACAATATCCTCCAAGTGGTATACATCTTAATGAGTACATTGTATCTCCAAACTTTTTTTGAAATATTTTTGGCCCAAAACCTATTGCAAATTCATTTACTTGAACTTTAAATAGTTTTGAAACAAAAAAATGTCCAAATTCATGTACTGTTGCAACAGCACATATTATTAACAACAATTTAACTATAGTAATTAAAAATGATAACAAATATACTACCTCCATACTCTACATAAACATATATACTTTTAAAATAATATACACTAAAGGTGCTACAAACATTATGCTATCACACCTATCTAAAATTCCTCCATGGCCAGGCATAATATAACCAAAATCCTTAATTTTACAATATCTCTTTATAGCCGAAGCTGAGAGATCTCCAAATTGTCCTATTATACCAGACACTATTGCCATAACCATAACTATCCAAATATTTAAATAAATATTTAAGCAATATTTTGCAATTATATATATTATAATATATGCTATAATCACACCTATAATACCTGCAATAGAGCCCTCAATAGTTTTTTTAGGGCTAACATCCTTGCATAACTTTCTTTTTCCAAACTTACATCCCACTAAATATGCAAATGTATCACATGCAAAAGCTCCTGTTATTACAAACCAAATAAATAATCTACCATTTTCCATCATAAGTATTAATTTTAAAAATGAGAACAAAAATGGTATATATATAAATGATAAAGCAGTTATTGCAATATCTACAACAGTAGTTTTTAGCTTCCTTAAAATAGAATAAATAAATATATACATTAAAAGAAATGGTATTATAATTCTTGCAATCAAAATTACCCTTTCAGGATTTATATCAAGGCCCATTAGCAATATAGGTACACAACTTAAATATCCAATAAAAGGAATAATATTATATCCTGCAGACTTAAAAGCTTTGTTATATTCATACATTCCAATCAATGATATAGAGAATATAAATAATGTATCAACAAGTGGAATATTTAACCAAAGTATAAATATCAAAAAAGCTACAAGTACTGCACCAGTAATCACTCTTTTTTTCACAAAATCAACCTTCCACTTCTATATTTCCATAATTTCTTTTTCTTTATCTTCTAATCTTTTATCAACAATAGCTGTATATTTATCAGTTATTTTTTGTATATCTTCTTCATTAGATTTCAAATCATCCTCTGTTATTTCAGAATTTTTTTGCATTTTCTTGTATTCATCAATTGAATCCCTACGAATATTTCTAATAGCTACTTTAGCTTCTTCACCTAAATTTTTAGTTTGCTTAACTAATTGTTTTCTTCTTTCCTCATTAAGTTCAGGTAACATTAATCTAAGCGAATTTCCATCATTAATAGGATTAAGTCCTAACTCAGCCATATTTATTGCTTTTTCACAAGCAGATACCATACTTCTATCCCAAGGTGTAACAAGTATTTGTCTTGCTTCAGGAACAGATATAGTTGCAACCTGATTTATTGGGCTCATTACGCCATAATATTCTACTTGAACTTTATTTAAAATTGCTGGATTTGCTCTACCAGCTCTAATTAAACTTAACTCTTCATCTAAATGCTCAATGACTTTTTTCATTCTATCTTCTATTTGTTCGTATTCCATAAAAAAACCTCCAAAAATACAATAATAATTATAGCAATAAATATATAAAAAATCAAGCAAATGTAACAATTAAATTATATTTATTAGTTTTAAAGAAAATAGCAATAAAAAGGAAGATTTTTTAATTCTTCCTTTTTATCCTATTATTTTAACATTCCATTTGAATTAACAATTGTACCATCTTCTAACAAATAATACATATCTGTTCCATCCGCATATGTTGCGTCTATTACTTTTTCATCCAAATTATGGAATTCAAACTCGAACTCGAATCCATTTTCTCCATAACCATCAGCACTTGAAAAATATAAATATCCATCCGTCGTTATTACAAAAATTCCTTCTAACATTCCACCTTTTATTACAGCTGATGCATATTTAGGTGTACCTTTGTCAAACTTAACATATTTCTTAGAGCCAGTAGCTTCGTTACCAATTATATAAACGTTACCATTTTCAATGCCTACTTGCAATTTTGTTATATTTCCATCACTTACCCATTTAAAGCTTGGATATTTTTCCTTTGCTTGTTTTTGTATCTCTAATGCTTTTGTTTCAAAGGCAACATATTCTTTTAAATCCTTTGTTACTAACTTACCATTTTCTAACAAATAATACATATCTGTTCCATCTGCATATGTTGCGTCTATTACTTTTTCACCTATATTGACAATTTCAAATTTATCTCCTGCATTATATCCTGTTACATCACTTTTTGTTATATACAAGGCTCCATCTGTTGTTATTACAAATATCTCTTTTAATACTCCACCATTTATTACTGCTGACGCATATTTAGGTGTACCTTTATCAAATTTAACATCTGTTTTAGTTCCATTATTTAAAATTACTTTGCCATCTTCTATACTTACTTCTACTTTTGCAATATTTCCATCACTTACCCATTTAAAGCTTGGATATTTCTCTTTTGCTTGCTTTTGTACAATTGACACTTCTTCTTGAATTTGCTCATCTTGTTTTGTTTTATTATCATTTCCTATTTTTATAATATTTCTACTATTTAGGTAAAATAACAAAACAACAAGAGCAGCAATTAATGCCACAATAATTATTATACTAATAATTATTTTATCCCTTTTTTTCATAAAAACTAACCCCTCTCTTTTTAAATTATAATATAAACTATAATTTAAAATAAGTATACAATTAAAAAAAAAAATCAATACTACATAATAGATTTATTAATAATATCCATATAAATATTCATCTCTTGCTTTTTTTAATTTAATTACTCTAGTATTTATATATTCTTCTAACTTATCCATAAAGTCTTCCTTAGGAATTTCTTTTTGAGCTACCATTGTAAGTCCCTTTTCCCAACTTGCTGTAAGTTTTGGGTTTAACATATCTGGAATTGATTTTCTAACAATATCATACACCTTTTCACCCTTGTTTGTTGGAGTAAGTATCTGCGTTTTACTGTTTATACTAATATATTCTATTCTATCTAGTTTTTTAATAATTTCAGCTCTAGTTGCACTTGTACCAATTCCACTTCCTTTAATTTGTTCTCTTAATTCTTCATCTTCAATTAATTTTCCTGCATTTTCCATTGCAAGAATAATATTTCCTGAAGAATATCTACTAGGTGGCGATGTCTCCCCCTCTTTAGTACTTAAATCTACAATTGATATCTTTTCACCTTTTTTTAAAGAATTTAGCATATCTAGGTTTTCATTGTTATCATTTTTTCCTTCACTATCTTTTTCAGTTTTATCATCATCTTTTATAACCTCAAGATATCCTTGATTTATACATACTTTACCACTTGCACTAAATTCTTCATTTTCTATACATAATTTCACAGATACTCTATTATACTCAGCTGATGGATAAAAAATACTTAGAAATCTCTTTACAATTATATGATAAACATCTTTTTTTAACTTATCTAATTTTTCATAGTTTTCAAAACCTTGTCCAGTTGGAATTATAGCATAATGATCTGTTATTTTTTTATCATTTACATATTTGGTTTTAAGTAAATTTGTCTTATACTTTTCTTCTATCATTTTTACTATATACTTCTTTATTCCATCATCTATATTAGATTTATATAGTCCATTTAAATTCTTAGAGATTTCTTTTGCAACACCTGTTGATAAAACTCTAGCATCTGTTCTGGGATATGTAACTAATTTTTTTTCATATAACTCTTGAATTATATTTAATGTTTCATCAGGTGATATCTTAAATTTCTTAGAACACGTATTTTGAATTTCTGCAAGATTAAACAAAAGTGGTGGATTTTCTTTAGTTTTTTTCTTAGTAATTTCTTTTATAGTTGCAACATCAGATATATTTTTCATGTAATCAATATGTTCCTTAGCACTACTTTCTTTTTTAAATCCGGTTTCATTATATAAAGTTGGTAAGTTATATACTTTAGACTCTTGTGTAGCCTGCCACTGAGCTTCAAAATTACTATCATCATTTCCAAATTTTCCAATTATTTTATAAAATTTTTGCTTTTTAAAATTACGTATTTCTCTTTCTCTTGTAACTATCATTCCAAGTACGCATGTCATCACTCTACCTATTGAAATCACAGCTTTATCTTCATTTAAAGATTTCGCTAGACTTCTTCCATATATCAAAGATAAAAGCCTTGAAAAGTTTATTCCTATCAAATAATCTTCCTTAGCTCTTAGATATGCACTATCAGATAAGCTATCATATTCTGAAATGCTTTTTGCCTCTTTAATTCCTCTTTGAATTTCCTCTTGTGTTTGTGAATCAATCCATACTCTTTTCATTTCTGCCTTTGGATTAGGATTTGCCATCATAAAAACTAAACGCTGTATATACTCTCCTTCTCTTCCAGAGTCTCCTGCGTTATATATGACTTCAACATCTTCCCTTTGTAAAAGTCTTTGCACTATTTCAAATTGATTTTTAACAGATGAAATTATTTCATATTTCCATTCTTTTGGAATAAAAGGTAGTGTACTTAACTTCCACTTTCTTAAATTTTCATCATATACTTCCGGATAACTCATAGTTACCAAATGTCCAACGCACCAAGTTATAACCCAATCATCAGATTCAAGATACCCATTCATCCTCTTAGTATTTATTTTTAACGCCTTTGCAAATTCCATTGCTACAGACGGCTTTTCTGTAATTATTAACTTTTTCATGTTTACCTCTTTTTGTGTTTATTATATAATAATTAGTCTAAAAAATCAATTGGATTTAAAAAATAAACGTTAGAAAAAAAGGTATCCCAAGAATTTATCTTGAGATACCTTTTTTTAACTTTTACTTATTTTTTCTAATTCATATTTTCCATTAACTACCATCATTTTGTTTTTAATATTAATCATATATCCTGGCTTCAAAGCATATCGAGAATTTTCATCAGGACGTTTCACATTACAATTTTCATCGTATACAATCATACCACTTTGAGATAAAATTGAAAAATCATCTCCATCTTTTCTTATAAGTCTGTTATAATTTTCAACTTTTCTGCCTTGCGAGGCTACTTCATGATTCTTTTTTTCATAGCCTTCAATATTAAAGTAACGGTACTTAATATTTTGTTGTAAACATCTAATGGCCAATGCTTTATCACAGGTATATACTTCAGCATTCGGAAGCTTTTTTGCCCATAAAATTATAGCCATATCAGCTTTATCCTCATACCATTGTACTTCATTGCCATTAATAACATCATCATGTAAAAGATTGAGTCTACAATTTCCATCAAGAATCATATGAAAAAGTTTCTTTACTTTACTGTTTTTAATAACTTTTTCTTGATAAATTAGCTGCTCAAGAACCTCAGGAATTATTATTCCATACATATTTTTAAAATCAGAATAATTAGAAATAATAAATGAAGTATCATAAATAACACTTTTCGCTTCATTTGATACTGTAACAGGAATATGATTATTCTCATTGCTTTTCTTACGTTTTCCGTTACTAATAAGTAGACCTCTCATTTTCTCTCTATCCTTTTTTGGAAAACTTTTTAAACATGAATAATATTCTTTTTCATTAATACCAAAATACTGCATTAATTCTTCCTTAGTCATACCTTCTTTAGCAAGATCAATAGCTTTTTTCATATCAAATTTCATATAAATTTATCTCCTTAAATGTAATTAGCTAAATTGAAAAAGCACACTGGAATATAACATATAAGTTTCCTCCAAAAACTAATTATCATATTTATTAGATTCCAATCGTACTCTAACAAAAAAACTTCTTTTTAAATTTTAACACTTTTTTCACTTTATGTCAAGTACTTTGCTGATTATGATTTAAAAAGAAGAATTCCCGAGAAAGTTCTCGGGAATTAAAAATATTTTTTTAGTATATTTCCACTTTTTTTGGAATACCATAAATGTCAGAAATATTCTCAAGTAATTTTGTTGCAAAACCTAGGCTTACAACCTCATTTGGGGTATACTCCAAATCATCTCCTGAATCAAACAATTCTGTAAAATTTGGAATATTAATGTTTAACTCAGGATTGCTTAGGTAACATTGAAGTATCCTTTTATTGTCCTCAACAATACTTTGCCAGAGATCCTTTGCAGCTTTTGCATTTAACTTCGCTCTATCAATGTTCACAGAAGCTCCATGAATAAGGAAATAGCAATTATTTGTTATAAGTCTTTTATTCCCTGCAGCAAAAATCACAGTTGCAATACTACGACATTTTCCAATTGCAATAGTTGTTATTTCAATATCCAATGTCATAAGTATATCGTATATGGCAAATCCATATGTGATTTCACCACCGTTTGAATCAATAATAATGACAATTTCCTTCGTATCACTTCTAATAACCTCATCCACAAATTTTAAGAATTTTTCGTAGACTTGAGTATTTATATCTCCGTTAATGCTAAAGAACTTTTTTTCCATCAATATTGCCTCCTATAAATTTTATTGTGAAACAATCAGGAGCTGACCTCTCCCGAAAATTTTCGAGAGTATATGCAATTTACTCTACATAATTATTATATAGCGTTTTTGATTTTATGTCAAGTAGTGTGTCGTTTCATTCGTCACTCACCTCTACTAACTTATTTTGTAGTTAGTTGGATTTTTTAAATGGAAAAGAAAAGAATACATAACAAAATAGATAAAGTAACACTAAAGTGCTACTTTATCTATTTTTAATTTACTTTTTTAAAATAAACTCTATTTTGAGTGCTAAGATTCATTCCTACACATTCGTCTGATGATGCGTTATAGAAAAATAAAGCATATGGAGTATTTATTGTTGAAATAGATATCTTACCATCAATAACTGATTTTTTCCTATTTAATTCAAGATAATATATATCTGTCCTTAGAATAGATGTATTTTTATTAAATTCCTCTTCATTAAAAACATATTCTTCATTAATTTGCTCTATTGCACTATCCCCTTGAGAAACAGTATACTCTCCTTCATAATAATTATCTGATTTATCATTTTCATCTTCATACCAATAATATGTTCCATCATCTTTTAACTCTAAAACTGAACCATCACTTGCCATCCATTTATTTCCCTTGATTTTATTCTCTACATCTAAATCATCTGTAATTCCCTCAGAAATATCATTATACAATTCTGTAATATTAGACTTTATATTTTCTTCATTAATCAAAGTTGGTTTTCCAGCTATAAATATTATAAAAAAAGTCCATAATATTGTAATAATTATTGATACTGCTGATAGAATAATTCCTGCTATTCCAAATGCCTTTTTTTGCTTTTTTACTAATGAAATTATACCAAGTATAATTGATAATAACGCCAAAGGAATAGATATGTATATTAAACTACATATTATTGCTATTATACCTAACACCATTGAAGCTATCCCAAGCCCCTTTTTTTCTTTCATATACTAACCTCCTAAAATATAATAAAATATTAACACAAAAAATATCACTATGCAATACATATTTATTATTTTATTATTTTATTATTTTATTATTCTATTATTTTTAGCCATACTAACCGAAAGGAGATGAATATAAAATATCATCTCCTTTATTACTCTAATACTTTTATTAATTTGAAGCCTGTGTTGTATCATCACTTTCAAGAGTTACTTGAACATCCATATCTTTATTTTGTCTATGAACCTTTAATGTAATCTTGTCTCCGACATTTTTAGTATTTTTTATTTCATTCAATTCTTCCATTGTTGTTATATCTTTACCTTCTATTCCTGTTATAACATCACCTTTTTGAAGTCCAGCCTTTGATGCTGGTGAATTTGTAACAACTTGGGCTACATATACACCTTGTGGTAAATTATTCATTTTAGCTGTAGTTTCATCAATGTTTATACCTGATACACCAATATATGGTCTTACTATTTTTTTATCTTTTATAAGTTTATTAATTATATCAACTGCATCATCACTAGGAATTGCAAAACCAAGACCTTCTACAGATGTACCACTAAGTGAAGATCCAATTTTTACAGTATTAATACCAATTACTTGCCCTTGTGAATTAACTAAAGCTCCACCACTATTTCCAGGATTAATTGCAGCATCAGTTTGAATTAATTTGTATGTTCTACCACTAGTTGTTATTTTTCTATTTAAAGCAGATATATAACCTACTGTAACACTGCCAGCCAATTCTTGACCTAGTGGATTACCAATAGCAACTGCCATATCTCCAACTTGAAGTTCTGATGATTTACCAAATTCTGCAGCTGTAAGTCCTGTTTTTTCAACTTTAATAACAGCTAAATCTGTTGTTTCATCATATCCAACTATACTAGCTTCAATTGTTTCATCTGAGTCTGCAAGTGTAACTGAAATTTTAGCACTTGAATCTTTTATTGCACTTTCAATTACATGATAATTTGTAACAATGTAACCATCCTGTGAATATATAATTCCAGATCCCTCTTCACTTGATTCTTGAAGAGATCCAAACATTGTTTGTGACATTGCATTTATTTTTATTCCAACAATTGATGGACCAGCTTTTTTAGCAATCGCAACAACTGGACTATCAGTGGCCTCAATCTTAATACGTGTTGTATTATTGTTACTATTACTTGTATTTGTAGAATTATTATTGTTTGTTTTTGTAAGAATTGTATATGTTAAAACACTACCTATAGCACCTGCAATAATTGCTGTAATAACAGCCATTATAAACATGGGAGTACTATTTCTTTTTTCCTTAATAAACATTTTTGTTCCAACGCTTTTCTGTTCTGTAGCTTTTTTTTCTTTTGTTATCTTTTTTTCTTCTTCATTTTCACTCATATTATCCCTCCTATATATTATTTTACAATATATTAACTATTTTTTCCAGCTGCAACACCTGTTGAAAAAGCAATTTGTAAATTATATCCTCCAGTATATGCATCAACATCAAGCAACTCACCTACGACATACAATCCTTTTAGTATTTTTGATTCCATAGTTTTTGGATTTATTTCCTTTGTATTTATACCTCCAGATGTTACAATTGCCATATCGAGTGGCATAAAGCCAGAAATATTTATTTTTAAATTTTTCACTATATTAACTAAATTTTCTCTTTGTTCTCTAGTAATTTGATGAACCTTTTTCTCTTTATCTATTTTTGATAAGTTAATTATTGGAGATATTAATTTTTGAGGTAAAAGATCATTTAATGAGTTTTTAAATTCTTTATTTGTATATTTTTCAAAATCTCGCTGTATTCTTTTATCTAGCACTTCAAAACTTAATGCTGGTTTTAAATCAATTACAAGTTCAATTTGCTTATTTTTTATTTTTTCATTAATATTTTTTATAGTGTTTAATTTACTACTTGCACTTAATACTACAGGCCCTGTAACACCAAAGTGCGAAAACATCATTTCTCCAAATTCACTATATAATATTTTATTATTAGTTTTATCAATAAGACTTACCTTAACATTTCTAAGAGAAAGGCCTTGTAATTCTTTACATATTTTATCTTCAGATTTTAAAGGAACAAGTCCAGGTTTTATTTCCTTTATACTATGCCCAAGTTTCTCAAGCAAAATATATCCATCTCCTGTACTTCCTGTTGATGAATAGCTTTTCCCACCTGTTGCTATAATACATTTATCACAAACAATTTCAGTACCATTTTCTAGTTTAACTCCTGATATTTTTTCATTTTCAGTTATAATTTCTACAACTCTTGAGTTATATTTTATCTTAACATTTTCCTTCTTTAACTTGTTTTTTAATGCATTAACAACATCTATAGCGCTATCGCTTACTGGGAAAACCCTTCCTCCCCTTTCGACCTTGGTTTGTACTCCTAATTTATTAAAGAAATCTACTACATCTTTATTATTGAAATTTGAAAAAGAGCTATACATAAATTTAGAATTATTTACTATATTATTTCTAAATTTTTCCTCATCACCATCAAATGTAAGATTACATCTACCTTTTCCTGTTATTTTTAACTTATTTCCTAAAGAACTATTTTTCTCTACTAATATAACATTATTTCCTTCTTCTGCGGATGTTATACCTGCTATCATTCCTGCAGGTCCACCTCCAACTACAACAACATTCATTATTTCTCCCTACTTATAATTTTAGATACTGCACTACATATTGCAAGTTTAGCAGACTCATAAGTAAGTCCTCCTTGCATATACGCAACATATGGTGCACGTATAGGTGAATCAGCTGATAGTTCTATTGATGCTCCTTCTATAAAAGTTCCTGCAGCCATTATTACATCATCATCATATCCTGGCATTGCCCATGGTTCTGGAGTTACATGACTATCTATTGGACTTTCATTTTGAATTTGCTGTATAAACGTTATTAGTTTATCTTTATCATTAAATTTTATTGCTTGAACTATATCTGACCTTTTATCAAAAGCTGATGGATATACATCAAATCCTTGTTCTTCTAACATTTTAGCAGCGAATACGGCTGACATCATTGCGTTTTTAACTATAGATGGAGCCATAAATAATCCTTGTAATATGTTCCTGTTTTGATCCAATGTTGCTCCACATTCCTTACCAATTCCAGGGCAAGTAAGTTTTTCAGAACATAATTTTATTATTTTACTATCTCCTGCTATATAACCACCTGTTTCACATAGTCCACCACCTGGATTTTTAATTAAACTACCGCATACAACATTTACTCCAACATCAGTTGGTTCAAGTTTTTCTGTAAATTCACCATAACAGTTATCAACCATTATTATTACATCTTTATCTATTTTTCGTATATGTTCCACAACTTCTTTTATATCATCAATACATAAAGATTTTCTTAAAGCATATCCTTTTGAACGTTGAATGTGAATTAATTTTACTTTATTATTTTTTAGATATTTTTCAATTTCTTCTATATCAAAATTTCCATCATTTTTTAAATTTATTTCGTCATATCTAACACCATAAGACATTAAAGATAGTGGATTTTCTGTTAATCCTATGACTTCGCATAAAGTGTCATACGGTCTTCCACTTATTGCAAGTAATGTATCACTAGGCATAAGTAAAGCTTGAAGAACCGTTGCAATTGTATGTGTACCATTAACAAATTGTACTCTTACTAAACTATCTTCTGTATGAAATACATCTTTATATATTTTTTCTATTACTTCCCTTCCAGCATCATCATATCCATATCCAGTTGTTTTATTCATATGCATTGTAGATACTTTATTATCTTTAAAAGCTTTTAGAACTTTAGCTTGATTATATAAAGCCGTGTCTTTAATATCATTAAATATAAGTTCTAAACCATTTTCAACCTGACTTGCTGTTTTAAGTATTTCACTTGATATATTAAACATATTCTCTATGCTTTTCATTTTTATCACCTTCTAAATTATACCACAATTAATAAATATTGTGAATATACATAACATAATTTCACTAAAATTTCACCTTATATCAAACATTTATCATAAATAGCAAAAAGCACCCAGTTTATATACTAAGTGCTTACATTTAACAATTATTCCATATCTTCTAAATCATCTTGATTTTTAGTAAATTCGTCAAATACTTTTTTTCCTAAATTTTCATCTGTAACTGTATCGTAAACTTCTTCTCCATCAACTTCTTTAATTTCAAGAATTGTTACTTCAACATCATCATCTTCATTTCTATCAGCTTCAGCTACAATTAAAAATTCTCTTTCATCCTCAAGGGTAACAACGTCAATTATTTCAAATTTTACATCATTTCCTTCTTCGTCTGTAAGTGTAACTATTGGACTCATATCATCAGGAAGTTCATCCCCAAAATGGTCATGTCCACATCCTGCGCAAGAATCACATCCTGCTGCACATCCTGTTAATTCTTCTTTATCCATCTCTTTTCCTCCTTATATATAATATATCATAAACTATTTAAATATCCTTCTAAAATGTAAGTAGCTGCAAGTTTATCAGCATATGTATTTTTTTTCTTTTGAGAAATATTAAGTTCCCTCATTGTCCTATATGCAGAAACCGTCGTTAGCCTTTCATCCCATTTTACTATATTAACATCTAATTTTTCTTTTAATAAAGAAATTATCTCATCAACTTTTTTTGTCTTTTCAGACATAGTTCCATTCATGTTTTTTGGATAGCCAAAAACTATTGTTTGTACATCATATGTCTTTGTTAAATTTATTATATGAGATATTAACTTTTTTATACTACCATTTATTACAAATGTATCTAGGCCCTGGGCCGTTATACCAAGTTCATCAGATATAGCCAGTCCAACTCTTACATCCCCGTAATCTACTCCTAATATTCTTTTCATAATTTATTATAGATCCAAATATTTCTTTATCATTTCTTGTAGCAAGTCATCTCTTTCAATTTTACAAATTAGTGCTCTTGCATTTTGATGTGATGTTATATACGTTGGGTCGCCTGATAAAATATAACCTATAATTTGACTAACAGGTTCATATCCCTTATCTTTAAGAGCAGAAACTACTTGTTCCATTATTTCTTTTACTCTTCTTGATTCATCTTTTTGAGGTTTAAATACTGTAGTATTTTGATCCATAAAATCACTCCTTTTCTTTATTATATTATATTTATTATAATACAATGACATATTTTTAAATTGTTTAAATTATTTTAATTGTATTAACTGAATTCATTCCGTCTATATAATCTACCATTTTTTCTATTTCAAAATCAATATCATTTTGATTTTTTACTGTATGTAATAAAAATTGACTATTTACTGTTATCTTTTCATCACCTACATACTCACTTTCCAAGTTTAACTTTGCAAGTAACCTTTCAATCATAGGTTGTGAAGCTTGTGATGACATATTAGGAATAATTATTAAAAATTTAATTCCACTATATCTTATTAATATAATATTCTTATTTACAAAATTTTTTATACAATTTGTAGCCTTAATAAGTACAGCATTTCCAACATTTCTACCATATTTTAGATTAATATCTGGAATGTTTTTTAGACAAACCATTGCTATTGTATTATTCTCATTATTTTTTATAATCTTTCTTGCACCTGAGTACAAATATAAATTAGTGTAAAAGCCTGTTTGTTTATCTTCGTTTTGTGCTTTTTCAATTGATTTTTGAAATCCCACAATATCAAGAAATATTCCTATATTTGCCTTTAGTTTTGCAAGCTCTGATTTTGGAATATTGTCAAATGCATTAGATACAGTATCTTCTAAAAGCCAAAATCCTAAATAAATTCCATTACAATATATTGGAGAAAACATTGCAGATTTTATTCTTCTTTCAACTGCACTTCTATATAAAAGTGTTTTTCCTGGTGCAGTTGTTAAATATTTAGATACATTTTTAGAAATATTAACTTTAAAATCATTTTCATTTGCAATATCTTTTAACCTATCTCTGTATATAGCTTCTATATTGCTTGCTGTTGAATCATATTCATACCCATCAAATGTTGAAATAGTTGAGTATTTAACTCCATAATTTGTTATTATAACATCATTTAAGTTTTTAATTTTTTCATCAGATGAAAACTTTGAACTCATTATTTCTAACATATTTTGCAATATATTCATATTAGCTACATTTTTTGATACAGATTTTAGGGAGTTTATTTGTCTCTTTTGAAAAGATGTAATAATTATTGTAACAATTAAAATAAGTATAATTGTAATTATTAAGGTTATTATTAATAACTCCATTTACAAACCTCTTTTCTTTAATTTAAATTATTTAATTTCTTTTTCGTAAGTGCCCTCATTAGAATTATTATATGTAGCTGATGATTTTTTAAATATTCCTCCAAAAGAACCTTTCTTTTTCTGAGGGGTATATGTTTCAGCTCTGGAATTAATTATTCCTCCAATGGGATATATAGCATTTATAATTTTTGATAAGTTAGATATAAAATCAGCTGAAAAACTCGAAAACTTATTTGTATACTTATATAGCATTTCAATGTATTTTATATAATTTTCTTGGTCAAAAGGCAATATATAATATGGAATCGTAGATGAATTAAATAATTCATCAAACATTTTTAAGTCATAACTTGTATAAGTAGCTATACCATCAATTATATCTTTTGCTGTAAGAGAACATCTAACATGTTTATTTATTATAATTCTTATCTTGTTCATTGGAACACCATGTGATTTAAGCTCTCTTAAGAACATCGTTGTCTGTGCAATATTAAGTACATTCATATCTTGTACTAAGTATATTTCTTGACACAATCTAAAGTAATCATATGGTGTTGTAAAATCAGTATCTATAAGAATAACGCTATTATTTTGCATAATTGTATCAATTACTACACTTGAATTATATTGTTTTCTATCATCACCAGGCATACCTGTATAAATACTTAATTTTTCATATATTAAAGGTTCATTTAGTCCATTTGAAGCATATTTCATACTTTCAGCAGCAATAGCCCTTTTTCCTTCATTATCATATGTATATATAGTATAAGTATCTCTTTTTCTTGTAACGTCACAAATTGCTGTTTTAACTTTATTTCTTGCAAGATATGTTCCTATTGCATTAATACAAAATGTTGTCCCTGATTTTGGAGCCCCAACAAAACATACTATTTTTTTATAATCTTTAGGAACTTCGAAAACATTTTTTATAACCTCTTTCTCAACAACTTTTGTAACAACAGGTGCAGGAGTTGGAACTTTTTGGACGACAATTTTTTCAATTATTTCAGGCTCTTTTTTTATCTGTATAGCATTTGCATCTTTTTCAACAATCCTCTTTTGAGGTTTTACATTATCATTTGGTGTACTTTCAACTTTTTTTACATTATTTTGTATGTTTTTATTATCATTTTGAGTCTGAGGTTCAACTACTTGAGCATTAACACCTAATGATTTATATTTTTCATTATTAAATGATAAATATTGTTTAACATCTGATGGTAAAAAATTAGATATAACCTTTAATTGCTCATCTGTATATTGTGCAGCAATTCTATCAAATATTTCATTATATTTATCTGGAACACCATTTTGGTTTCTATAATATGATATAATCCTTTGAATTTCTATTTCTGAAACTTCAGCTGAATTATATATATTTTCTCCAGCTACTTTATCATAATATTTCTTTACATCTTTTTTTTGAAAAGGTTTATTAATTGCTGCTGCAACTTTTCCTTTTGTTCTATCTTGTCCCGTAAGCACTGTATAGATTCCCATATTAAATAATTTAGCAAGATAATCATCACCAAGTTTTCTTCTATCAGACGCAACATATACAATGTTTTTTGCATCATATGCATCTGTCATTGCATCTATATTTTTAAAAAGATAATCATCTATCTGTGCATAATTATTAGTTGGAAATTTTTCCAATTCTTCTAATACTACAGCTCTATCATATTCACCAGAAGCTAATTCCTGAATAAATTGTTTAAAATAATAAACATTTTTATATTCTATTTTTTCTTGATATTTTTGCTGGTAAAAATCGGCAATTCCTTTAGCAGTATCATCATTATTTATACCAAAAAGTATTTTCATATTACACCTCTTATTTTCTTATGTTTAAATTTATTTCATTATTAAAAATGCATATAAAAGTGGTAAACATTGTATTATTACCATAAATATTGCAATTCCAATTAAAAGACGTCTTCCAAGGAGCTTATGCTCTAAAACTTCAGAACCAACAACATAAAATTGATATAACGCATATATGAACACCAATGTTACAACAGGCCAAGAATATTTTTGAACAAATATAAGGGCCTTCATTGTTCCGTCCATTATTTGATCATTTGTAAAAGTTTCTTCTGCACCAAAAACAAAATTTGAAACAATACCAGAAACTATAGAAATCACTAAACATATAATAACTAGTTTTTTATATCCAATACTTTTATATTCCATTTTATACCTCACATTTTATTTCTTTTTATTATACCATATAATTTTACTATAAAAAAAAGAAAATATCAAGGTATAGCAACAAATTTGTAATAAAAGTTTCAAGAGAATAGTTACTATTCAGACTAGAACCTAAAATTTTAGTAACAATATGTAACTAATAAAAATAAATGTGAATCTTTTTTTATATTAACGATTTTTTTAATGAAAATTAATGTGTATCTTTTCAACTATATAGTATAATATATTTGATAATGTTACAATATAGTAATTAATTCATTATTTACTAATTATTATTCTTCTTGTCTAAATAGTAACAAAAAATATAGCAATTTATATATACAAACTTATCTAACATATTATTTCTATATTCTTTGTAATTACACTATTATTTTCCAGCAAAACTCCATAGACAAAAATCATTTTACCTATTTTTAATTTTGAATATATTCTATCTATAATATTTTCCATACATATCAGCTTAAGTGTTACTTTTTCATCTATACATATTATTTCAAAACTCATTTTACATTCGTTATAATAATCAAATTTTACTTTTGATATATTTTTAATTTTTAATATTCCATAAAAATTATTCATTATTCCTCCTAAAAAAATGCACTCACTTTCAAATTATATAATTTTACTAGTAAGTGCATTTTTAAATATATTTACCATACTGGATGGACAAAGTTCCTTTAATACTAATACTTAATTTATATATTCCTTAAAATATATACTCTTTTATGTATTAGAGCCTAAGGCGAAACCCTATATTGCCATTTGTGTTAGAGGCATTATTGTTGTTACGATATGAAGCAGGATTGTCACTACCGTCAATTGTAACTACCGCCACGATTAATGAAATTAGAACTGTTAGCCTTTTTCAACCTTGCCCAATATTTATTAACTACTATTTTATTTTTCTAAATATAAATACTTTTTAACCAAATTATCAACATTTGCAATTTGTATATAACCTATATTTCCTGCTATACTCTTTTTTACATCATTTACTGTTATTTTTCCTTCCTCAAGCAATTTCCTTACTTTTTTTATTTTCAAACTTTACTTTATTAAATTCTTCTAATAGTTTCAAAAAAAGAAACCCTCCTTTCAAATATCGATATTAGTAAAAATTACTAAACGGGACATTGGGGAGAGTTAACCAGGCGGTTAGGGAGAAAGAACGCCCTAACCTTATACCTGGTCTATATATTTACATAATTGATTACTTATCTCTAAAATTTACACACTAATCTTGACAAGGTCTACAAAAAGTCTAGTACACCAGACAGTGGTCTGTGCTACTTGATATAAAGCCTAGGGCGAAAACCTAAGCCGACTGGCTGCTATGTTAGAGGCATTATTGTAGTCACGATACGAAACAGGAAAGGTATTACCGCCATGACCGAAGCTACCGCCACGAAAAATGAAACAAGAACTGCAAGCCTCACTCGTCCATTCACATACATTTCCTGCTAAATCATATATATTTTTTACTTTCCAATTTTCACTAAATCCTGCTGTTCTTTTTGTTCCACTATTTTCATTAGCTGGTGCTAATGAATTGTTACAATTTCCATAATATCTACTATCTGTTAAACTTGCTGAGGCTTTTATACTACCTAAACTATATTCTATCCAGTGACATGTTGTATCCCATGCTTTTCCTGTAAGTAATCCTGTTTGTAGATATTCATTATTTATCATTTTTTCTGCACTTGCTTTAGCATTTGTATAATTTATATTTGTCCAAACTGTTGCACCTTTTTTACTTACTGGAATTCCTTCAACATTTGAAGTACTAGAATTTCCATCTATAGTAGTTTGATTTTCAGGTACTCCTGCTTCATATCTTCCTATATAAAAGCCTCCATATTT